>OBAA01000054.1_pt1 | contig 132096 bp, 111 predicted proteins | sample 1475961 | NCBI WGS metagenome assembly OBAA01 (sample SAMEA2579960, study PRJEB22360) | human gut metagenome | biome: human gut; feature: human-associated habitat; material: faeces | place: Denmark | collected 2008/2010 | reverse complement strand
GTTTGCCGATGGGGACTTCTATTTCTATATTCGGCATCATGGCGACGTCGAACAGGAGATTCGTTTTCAAGGCAAATAACGGGCGTTTATTTTTTGCAAGCTGCCATCTTAACGGGCTCTGCTCGGTAGGCTGTTCTGTAGCTTCTGTTGGGGGAAACAGCACTGTGTCAGGTCCTTGCCGATATTCCGCTTTAGGGCAAAGGGGGGCAGGTAAAGTAGGCAAGCTGTCTGTATGCAGCCAGACTGTACAGACAGAAGCATTGCGCAGATAGCGCAACAATTTGCTGCGTATGTAGCGATAAGGAATACCACTATCCAGCTTTTTTAGCAATATCTTACACTTTTCACTTTCTGGTGTAGAGTCAATGATATGTAATACTTCCTTTTGTCTTGGTATGTTTATATCCTCTACTATCAGACGACGTAATTCCTGCCAGTTTTCACCCTGCGGGCGCGGGAGAATACTGCATTTATTGAGGTGTGGGTATCTCCATGTCAGATAACTTTTCACAGCATGGGAACGTAGCTTAGCCAGACGCTTATTGTGAGACGGAATACCTTCAGGAGAAGCGTACGAAATAATGATTATCGAATCTATTCTCGCTGTCAGGATACTGTCTGATAAAAGTTTATCCAAATGGCGTAGCGTGTGTCCGTTGTCCATATAGCCGCTATCGACCAAAGCTTTGTCAAAGCGGAAGTAGAGCAGGACAGGTTTAAACGTATCCTCAGTATCATTTTTCTGTGCATGAATATTGCCCCAAAAAGTGAGTAACAAACCGCAAAAAAGGGTGAGGCGTTTTAAATATGTAGGTATATCATTCATAATTTGATGTGTGTCATTTCAATGTATATTATGTAATTACCAGTCGGATATCTTAATCCCCATTAAGAGTGTTCGTGTAACCTGATTCAGTACACCTATCTTTTGGGCGACTTTCATGTTCTGTAAATAAAGTGATTCGGGAGTAGGGCGGTTACAGTAAATAGGTTCGTCCAAAGCTTCAAGCACATCTAGCAAGGAGAGCTCGTTCAAAGAGCGGCACAATACATAGGAAGATGGTATATTCAATTCACAATGAGGTAACAAACGGATAATTTGTCCTTCCTCTAATTTATGGAACAAGTTTTCCCACTCTTCCTCTGTAAACAAGAAGTTGGCTGAACGAGAGTGAATACCTGTAGAAATATCATGCAGGGTAGCTATTGCGGCTTGTGTGGGTTGTGTTAACATACTTTTTAGTTTTGTTTGCCTGTTACTTATCAAGTAACGGCTACTATTCATTGGTAGGCAGTGGTGAAAAGCGTTTTTCCACTGGCTTTTATTGAAATATTAAGACTCTACCAGTAGGTAAAGTGCATGAGAGAACGCTTCGTTTTTGGAGTACAAAAATGAACGGGATTTCGTATGCTCTTAAAAAGCATAGTTGTGACAATATGTTGTTTTGTCAGTTTTTGTGTCAGTATATAGATATTTATTTTTTAAATTAGAAAGTAGATTTCACAAGATATATTTGGATATGTGAAGAAATATTCACTACTTTGCAGCGTGAAACTTCCGTTACTTGATAAGTAATGGTACTTATTCTAATCCATTGTCATACGGCTGTTTATGCCACTTTTTTCCCTTCTAGGCGATTTGTAACCGACATAATCAACTCATCATTCGCAGCATCTACTTTTTCATTCTCAAAAGGTTTTAGATAGGTTTCTGTTACCTTGATTGACGAGTGTCCCAAAGCTTTACTTATTATGCCTATAGGAATACCTGAATAAAAAGCCAAAGTCGCCCAAGTATGGCGTGCAGTATACGAACTGATTTTTGCATCGGGGAGTAGTAATACAGCCACCCTGGCCAATTTACGGTTGAAAGTACGTAAGGCCTGACTATAATTCTCATATAGTTTCTTGTCGTTTTCCACTGTTGCGTCAAGAATAGGGAAAAGATAATCGGAGTCAATTTTCTTGTTCCGGCATTTTTCAAACAGTAAAGTTGCTTCCTTCGGAATTCGTACAACCATTTTCTTTCCGGTCTTGTGACGACAATAAGTGATGCAGTTCCCTTTCAAGTCTTGTTTGCGTAGGTAAGCCAAATCAATGAACGGCATTCCACGAAAAAGAAACATCAACAAGAAATAAGCCAAGGCATACTGTATATCCTTGGGCAATTTCTCAAAGTCTGTACGCAACAATGTATTCATCTGTTCTTCAGTAAGCGACCGTTTGGTTTGTGCTTCCACTTTTGTATATACATCTTCAAACAGTTTAGCATTGTAATTCAGGTATTCGTCTTCTACAAGTCTGTTGTATACTGCTTTGAGTACTCTCATATATGTGGAAACCGTGTTCCAGCTTGCATTCCTGTTTCGCAACCATATTTCATACTCTTTTAGTTTACCAGACGTAAAAACTTCCGTTACCGACATTTCTTCTGTGCTCTGTATACCGGAAAACTCCGTGAAAGAGTTTAATGTGGCATTGTATGTATGCACTGCCGGACGTTTCTTTTCTACCGTCAATTTCTCAATGACCGATTTCATGTAAGGTCCCATGTACACCATCTCAACATTTCTTTCTTCTTTATCCATAATATAAATTTTTAGTTCCCGTAATAGATAATCTGGTTGAAACAGACCTATTAAGGGAAAGGTTTATGGGTACAAAGTAAAGAATGTATGGAAGTTCTAAAAATAGTAAACTGAATTTTGATAGAATACTGTTATTTTTGCTTTTGCCTTTATTTTGTTGATGATATCTTCATATGATAAATTTTGAGCGTGTTATTCTGAAAAAAATATTTAACATGAATAATATCTGCATTTATTCTATATATTTATAGAGAAGACTATTACCTTCCGAATCAATTACTCCCAACTTTTCAAGTTCATGAACTAGCGCTTTACATGATTTGACTCCAAAGTTGCGGGTCATGAACAGACTATTCAAACCTCCTCCTTTCTTTATAAATCGAAGCAGATCCTCTACGGTAACTATATCCAATACTCTCAAGCAGTTAATGGTTCTAGTATCCAGGTTTAGTTCTGTAAGAAGATTCAGTGATAATAGTTTCACTACTGTCCAGGGAATATTTTCCTCTGCCATTCCGGTTAGTTGTTCATTTGTATCCTTAATCCTTTCTTTTTCAAGAACTGCATGAATCGTTTTAATATGCTGTTTCAGATTGTTATTTTGTATTTGAAGTCTGTTTATTTGAGTTTCTTTATCAGCTAAAATATTCAGGTAATTGCTAAAGAAACCCTGATGGCTGCGGATTATAGTTAGTGATGACTCGTATAGATAACACGCACGAGCAAAAGAGATTCCGTGATTTTTTGCTACTTCTGAGATTCCTGTACCGGAAATAACCTCTAAAAAAACGGCTTTTTTTTGTTCGTGTGGGATTAACTGGCTCATCTCCTGTATTATCAAACGAAAAATAGGGGCAATTCTTTTAACAGACTTGAATAGATATATCAGATCATCAATTTGTAGAATGGCATTTGTCAGTGCTTCTTCGCGGATATTTATTTCTTCTTTCATGTATTCCTTTCCCCAACGAATATTATGGGCAAACAGTTTACTTATTGCCACATCATCCACCATCCACGATTCACCGACCTTAGTTAGAGTAATATTGTTTTGTTTCGCCCAATATAATATAGTCCGTTCGTTGGCACCAAATAATAACGCTGCGTCACGTAAGGTAATCATATTCTTAATATTTAAGGTTTTGTTTCTTGGTTATTCTTAACAAACAGCCATACATTATTTCTGGAAAAAGAAAAAGCGTGAGCATGATTGTTCTACCGTGACTCAGGCTCTCGCATGCCTAACATTACAGGTAAAAACAAACAGCTCACGCCTGTTGTTATATAGGCCCCATAAAGGAGGAAATATAGCAAGGCGTGAGCGGCTTTGTCATCGGAGCTGTAATGTTTACAAATTTGCGAGATTTGAGTCACAACCCGATGACAAGACGCTCATCTATTATCGAACAATACTATCGCCAATGACATTGGCGATAGTAACATCATGCAAAGTTATAAATATTCAGATAAGAAGGAGAAGAATAATGATATTTTTTCTTAGTTATAAATAAACATCATATTTACATTGATGAAAGAGAAGAATAAAAGTTGTGCTAATTTGTAGTAAAAGAAAAACTGACAATTTATAATGTATTGATTTTTGTTCTACTTTTGAACCATTAATAATAACTGATTGAACAAACAATAAAGCAGATAATTATGGACAAACATATTATTGGAGAAAATGCAGGAATCGTTTGGAGATTACTGAATAATGAGAATCGTAAATGGGAATTTAAGGAAATAAAAGAGGCAACCAAACTTGATGAGTTGGAGTTGGCATCTGCTATAGGCTGGCTTGCACGTGAAGATAAAATTCAATTTGAATTAAACAAGGAACGAGAAAAAGCATATATTTACTTGATGTGTAACGTATATATTGGGTAAAATAGGGTATATAAATGCAAGCATTGAATGACTTTTTTTACAGGTGATTGACAATGGAATTACTTGTATTAGTATTACTTAGTTACTTTAGATATGTCTTAAAAACATCTTTTTAATTTTGAAGAGGTGCTGTATTGTAACATGCTCATGCGAAGTATTGTGGAAAAATATAGGCAGATTGATTCTGATATTCCGTAAAAAAGGCAGATAATAATTTATAAGAAAAATACGGTTCTGCCTACCCGTTGCATTACATACCATACGCCGAAGCCCTAGATATAGTGGAGGCATTAACCTTCCAACACGGGGACAGAACCGTAGTACTATGAAACTACGAGTGTATAAAATACACACTCGTAGTCGTCTACGACTAAATCTCAGCTAGAGCTATAGTCAACGTATTCTGTAATGCTCTACAAAGATGGGCATTTATTTCTATAAATCCTATCTAAACTTATATTTTTTTATTCATAAATGCTTATTTCTTTCAGATGTTCACATATAAGTACCATTATTGAAAATAAAGGGGAAAAAGAGGAGAGTTATTCATAATAAGTCACAAGTTTCTAATGATAGGCGGATAATAATAGCTGTGCTTCAAAAATCAATAAAAGAAACATCTCTAATTTGTTGGCTCGCTTTTCTACGAATATTATGTTTTTTAAAAAAAAGTACGACCCTGCTGACCCGTTGCATTACATACTTTACGCCGAAGCCCTAGGTACAGTGGAGGCATTAACCTTCCAACACGGGGGACAGAGTCGTATTATTTAAGTATAAACGTATCAAAAGATGTGTTTATAAAAATACACAACTAAATGTCACCTAGAGTTTTTAATTGATGTAATTTATGTAATGCGATACAAAGATAGACATATTTTTCTGAGAAATACAAATAAATGGCAATATTTCATCATATTGACCAATTTAATACAGAAGTAAAAAATGAATCACGAAACTACGAGTATATTTAGTAATATACCCGTAGTCGTTAACGACTAAATGTGCCTAGTCACTTAGTCGGCATAGATATGTAATGCCTTACAAAGATGCATATAATTTCTCAAATTTCCAAACAATATTATGTTTTTTCCTTTCAAGAACTTTCTTTTTTTCTATATATGGATATAAGAATAAGCTGGAATAAGTAGAGGTTAAAAATAAGAAGTCAAACATGGAGCTTTTATATAGTAGAGATAGCTGAAACTGAAACAGTATTGTGCTATTTTCTTTGACTTCTTCTCATAGATTTACTTTTCTATATTTAGCATAGGTCTAAACAAAAAAGTACGACCCTGCTGACCCGCTGCATTACATACTTTACGCCGTAGCTCTAGGTACAGTGGAGGCATTAACCTTCCATCACGGGGGCAGAGTCGTAGTATCAGAATACAACTGCATCAAAAGATGCACTAATCTACAGCTGAGTGCGCCTTCTAGAGCTTATATGTTAACGTAACATTATGTAATGCCTTACAAAGGTGAGTATAAATTCTGAGAAATCCAAAATTCATTGCATAATTCTGGGTAAAATATGCATAAGTTATCTCGGAAGAAGTGTGTTATTGCACTTTAGGGCTCTTTGAAAATAAAAAATAGAGTGAAATACTTTTTGTCAATATGTATGATTTGAAGTACATATGATGTTTAGAACGGGAAACACCGGGATAACAATAAAATGTGGCAACTGAAAAGTAATTGAGTGATAGCCTCAATTACTTTCATCCGTCTTTCGCATCCAGACAATTAAATTAATGGAAGATAAGACGCTATTGTTTTTGCAAAATCCAATATGAGGCCACCGTAGGTTTTTATCTTTTCATAGCGTGCCTGCGCCTTTTTTTCATCTTTATTCAAGAGTGCGGCTTTCATGGCATCAATATCTGCTTTGATCTCTTCCAAACGGACATCATTGTTGTCTTGCAATTTCTTTATCAACTTATCTGTTTCATTGTCAAGGTTCTGTAAACCGACGTTAGTCACAATATGATTATTGTCACCTACTGAAACTGCGCCTGTCGAGTAGTTGTTGATAGTAATAGTATTACCTTGTTTTTTTGCCATAACTTCAATATCATTTAAGTAAGATTCGACTAATCTGCATAAATAGGGGCGGATGTTTATAACTTCCTTTATTTGGTTTTTTAAATTTTCGAAATTGAGATTCCTGTCTAATACTGGGTTGGCATATATTATATCCTTCAGTTGCTGATTAGAAATAAATCTCTTTTCATTCCTGAAGTAATTCAGACAGTTTCTTAAGAAGCCTTGCAGACGTTCAGCTTCATAAGATCGTTGTGAGGGGCTGATAATTCCTTCATCAATTTGGCATAGCACTTCATCCAATGTAGCTTTTATAGAAAGAGCTTCGCTAAAATTCGAGTACGCATTGATACCCGATTTCTTCCATTTTGTGTTTATGAAAATGTATCCTTCATAATTTAGACCTTTCTTGTCATTTCTGTTTAGCATGATAATTTCTTCCTTTCCGTCTACGCCCGCTTCGATATTTCTTTGCTGGAAGTGCATGTACTCACTCTTATCTAAGAGGATAAAAAATTGTGGTGCAAAACATTTAATTTTCTTATATATATCCTCTCCACAATCCAATAAAGTAGCTTTCTTAGTAGTTATACTCGCATAGTGATTGGTGATTTGTCGCTTAGCTTTAACCAATGTAGTGAGATAATCCCGTTCTGTATAATCTTTTGTGAGATAATCGTTCCCTATTTCTTCGAAAGACTTGGAGATTCTGATTTTCAGTTTTGACAGTTCATCAAGAATATATAAGATATCTGATTCTTTTAGTAAGGATACATCAAAACATATTTCATATATAGTAGTTGCATAAGTGCGATTCAGGTATAAAAGTCGGTGGTCAAGTTGGAAGAAGATGCCTTTCTTGGCTTGTTCTTTCACAAAGCGATGCCACCCATTTATCTTGATTGCCCTGTTAGCACTGTAATAACACCCGGATGTACTGTGCATAATACCATTGTAGCATCCAGAGTTTCGTAGGAAACATAATGTTGGCTTATGGCTTGTCCTATACCAATAGGTCAGCATTCCGTTTGTTTCGGTTTGCACATGCCGGCAATCGGCAATTGAATACTGAATTATAATTTTCATAGTTTTGAGTTTCAAGCTCTCAACCTTACATAGTCTTGAGCGACTTTCGTCTGTAATATTGATAAACTGACTTTGCAGAACAGCCTATAAAATCCACTCGACAAAAGTGTTTTTTTAGAGTCCTATGCTCCAAAAAATCGTTTTGCTTTTCCATATTCCTAAGAAATAAGGGATGCAATATTTTTTATTGTTCGCAATTTACAAAAAAGAATGGAAATAAAAGCATTTATTTTACTTTTTCATGAGAATCTGATATAAAAATTATGCAATAATAGATTTATACATAGTATTAGTTGCTTTACACTACCAGATTTTAATAAGTTCCTTCTTTGTAAAATATGCAAAATCACCTTTGATACACTACGTTTCAAAGGTGATTTTATAAGTTCAGAGTATTTCAGACTACCTTATTGAGATGTATTAATTTTGTCTTATTCTTTATTTTTTTGAGTTACTTCAATTCCATCCGGCCAAACTGCATTACTATAGGCAACAGCATCATTGCCATTCCCGGTGAAATCTTTCGCTATGTTGTTTCCTTTACCTTCATTGAATTTCCAGTAAGCTTTCAAACCTTCAGATTTGGGATCAACATCATACATGTTTTTGTATATTTCTTCTTGTGAGCGAACCACGTTCCATATACGCACTTCGCAAATCTCGCCGTCTAATTGGCGGGTCATATCATCTGGTTCTCCGTATGAATGTCCTATCTTGAACATAAAATCCTTTCCTTTAGTCTGTTTGCCCAAGTTAATAGCTTCACCAGTTCCGTAATCCTCAATGGTGCTTTGCAATTTACCGTCTACGTAAATGGCAGCAGTTTTTGCTTCGGTGTCAAAAGTCACGGCTACATGGTACCATTCTCCTGGTTGTAATAGTTTTCCCTCGTCTGCTTTGGGAAACTTAATCTCGTTAGCGGCAAACTGCAATTGTTGTTTGGGGAACCCCGAGTCACCCAGGCGGAACAAGCAGTATTGCTCTATACCCATAATAGTAGAAATCTCATTTTTAGGATCGAATCTATTCACTCGGATAATGGCTTCGAAGGTCAGTTGTGTTAGACCATTTACCACGTCGGCCGTAGGGCTGTCTTTATCGAATCCGGGAACTTCAAAGTAGTTGTTTGAAAGGCTTACTGCTGTAGTTATAGCACTGGAACGGCGTACTATGTAGCATATGGTTTTTGACCCCTCCAATACCCCCATGCCTCCTGATGCTTGCTGAATAGTGACAGGTAACAAGAAGTTAGTGTCAATGTCTAGATTGGTTAAGTCTGAAAAATCAATCGTTACGACCTCTGAATTTATATCCCCCTTGGGGATAACGACATGTTGTGTGGAAAACTTATAATACTTAGCATCGAGCATCGCATAGTTAGTACCGAGCCGTGCATTATAGTTATTGATTAATGAAGGATCTGCCTGAAAGTTGACATCGATATCTTGTTCGGCAGGATACGCCAGTTCAGCAGAAAGTTCCTGCTGTCCTGTTTCTTTGAGATTATTAAACGTAAAATTGGCTACATCTTTCACTTTTGCAGCATCGATGTATACAGTGTTGTCAAAAGGAGAGTCTTTGCTATAATCTTTGTTGTCACATGCCGTTACCGACAAAAAGAGGGTTGTGACTAAACTTACAAAAGAGGCATACGCTAGAAAGCCTCGATGAGTATTCTTCGTTTTCATGATATTGTTTTTGAATTATCAAATTTGTACATATTAGATTCTATTTCTTATTGATAGCGTTCTCACCCCTCTACTGATTTTACTAAATTATAGCTCAATTGAGATAAAGGTCGGAAAGATTATCCGGGAGAAGTAACCTTCCCGACCTTATTTCATTTTATCCGGTGCTATACAATTCTATTTAGTAGATGTACTGCACCGAACAAAAATCAGTATACTACATTAGTAGTTCTTAGGATGAGATACGCCGGTCCATTCTACGGTCTTTCCGGCCCCCCAAACATTTGAAGCAAAATCATTTATTATGTAGGAGGTATCCCATTCGCGCATATTGAACATCATTACAGCACCATAACCGGAATAGTTACTAGAACAATCTTGTATCGTACTTGAGCGAGGTGTGGTATAACCTTGGTTCGTAATACTTATTGTCAGTTTTGCCCATTTACTGGTTGGCAATCCAGAAGGAGGATTCTCATTACATCCGAAGTTAGGCCACATGTAATCAAGATTACCAGTAGCAGATCCGGCATATCCATAATAGAATGTTGTAATCAACTTGTTAGGCATCAATTCACGCAGCTTTGTAATAAGGCTCCCCATAATAGTAGAACTTGGGGAAGGCAAACCTGATATTTTGCCGTATTCGGCATATTCATCATCAAGATCAACTCCGTCCAATCCGTAAGTATTAACACAATCCGCTACTTGTTGTGCGAAACTATTAACCATTGCAGGGGTCAAATTAGCAAAACCTACTCCAGTATGATCACCTAACAATCCCAACAACACTTTAATTCCTTTCTGTTGTAGAGGGGCAATCAAAGTACTGGCGTTACTTAAGATGTGAGACTGATTGTTATTGTGGTACAACTGTACTGTACCTTTTGTTCCACGAATATTAGAGGCAAATAGAATAACATGATCCACCACTTCTTCCGACGTGTTTGAGAACAGATATTCCTTCGCATTTAGCGGATTGACATCATTCGTTTCGATATAGACAGTCAATTTCGGTGTTTTACTACCTACGGCGCGTGTACTAGTCTGGGTGTCTGATTGTTGCATTACATCGTCTTCCATACCTACATTGCTACAGCTTGTAACAACAGTTCCTGCTATCATTGTTGCAATGATTAACAAGATTGATGAGATTCTTTTACTCATAGTCGTTTTTATTAAGATTATATAATTTACAGAATTGCTCCCGGAATACGCCTGAAAATGTTTACTCCTTTCTTGTATTAACAGGTTTTTCTTATTATTCAATTCTGTTTTTCTTTTATATTTTTATCTATCCTAATCAGCAGTTCTACCAATCTTTTGCAAGATATAGATAACCTAGATTAAATTTTTTGTGATGTTCCTCTGAGGTTGTGACAGATACAGTATAACTGTATTCTCCTAGTTTCTCTCCCTCCATAAATGGAGGACGTGGACTTTTACCCCAGTCGAGGCCATCTTCAGCTATCGCATTAATAAAAGATAAATATCTATTTACCATGCCATATTCATACTGATTCTGTTCATCACTAATCATATCACTACCAAATACGATAATATTGTTCTTTTTTCGATTTTCTTCCTTTTTCCAAGTTATTGCCTTTTTAGTTGAGGAATTTAATATTCCCCCTGCACTCTTGGGATAAAGTGGTACATTTACGCTTCCATAGCGTTCGACTGTCAGTCCTGCTATGGGTTTACGAGTATAGTCGCTGTAAGGGTGTTCGGTTTCCCACGGTTCTATAATCTGAACTTCTTCTTCCTCTGAAACATAGCCATGCCATGCGTAATCAATGTATTTTCCCACTTCTATACCTTCGCATAAAGCAGGATTATAGAAGGATGCAGTAGGCTCGTCCTTATCTACTAAAGTCAGCATTTTACCAGGCATTGCGTCACGCAAACTTTTGATAAGTTTGGGATATGAGGTGGTATTTACTGGAGGCATTCCTGCTTTATCATATCCACTGCCTACATCCCAAAGGTTCACACCATCTAACTGGTAAAACTCTACTGCATCTTTTACTTGTTTGGTAAAATCTGCTATCTGGGCATCATTCATATTACAGAAACCTAGGCCTTTACCGCCTCCTTCGATGCACAGACACACTTTACGTTCGTGATCTTGAAGAGGGCGGATGTAAGTGGCTGCATTCTCTAATACATAGCGTAGATCATTATTCAATGTTAGTATGGCGCGACCGGATTCTTTATCATAACCTACCGTTGCTATCCGCAAGTTGACAATATTCCCCATACTATACGTATGCTCTTCATGTGTCTCAACGTTTCTTCTCGCGTATATAAAAATATCAGCAAGTATAGGTTGGTAAGTAGAGGTGTTGAGATAGAACACAGAAAGGAAACGGGTATCCAATGTTGCGATATTAACGCCATCTTCCGATAGTATTTCACCTGCCTTTTGGCGTGCATTGATTCTGTATCTGAGATATTGCTTCTCTGTTTCGCCGTCCGTATTAGTTTGCTCTATGGCAAAGAGTAATTCGTAAGCATCATAATCTGCAGGCAGATTATGTGTAGAAAGCGTAAGTTTGATACTTGATGACTTCTCTTTTCCGGCAGGTATAGTCAGGATGCCTTCTCCCGAGATTACATTCCCTTTGGGGAACACTGCTGATTTTAACAAAGGTTTTTGTCTCCAATGTGCTGCAACCATACTTTCATTAAAAGCTTCAATCTTCGCATTATCTGCTTTTATCTCAGCTTCAAACTCCATACTCATTTCGGTTTCCAATTTGACTGTTATCTTCACATCGCTCGTCGCTGGACGGCTTAACTGATAGAAAATTTCATCGACAACTATTTCATCTTCGCTGTCATTGGTCAGTTCAATAACTGCTTTTCCGGTGAAGGACGAATTGCTACGCAGCGTACTGCCAATACTTCCCATTGTTGTTTCATCCGGCAATTTGCCTGCATCAGCCAAAATAGTATCTTCGGTGCATGCTGACATTCCAACCGCTAGTATCAGCAGCGGGAACAGAATATATATGATAAATTTCTTTTTCATAATCGTACGTTTTTATTTCGACGGATTCATCTGTTGAATAGCCGTACGAGTGGTTTCATAATTCATATTCGCACTATAATAATCGCTGCCGATATTGTGAATGGCAAGGCCCCCAAGTGGTCCCATTGCAGCTACACGATCTGTCATCAGAGGCACTACACTTTGTTTTTCATTCTTTTCGTCTACTATTTGGTCGCCTATACGGGCAGATAATAGAACTTTCTCACGAGGCAGTATATTGCTATCCGGCAATCCGGCAATCAATAGATTTAGTTCGCTCACATTAGTGAGGTCAGCAGTATTTAACACAATGTAGTTTAGCTTTTCAAGGTCAGTAGACTCTATAAAGTCGGGATTACCTTCAAATACTAATAACTTTCCACCACCCATTGCAGCGGATAGTTTAGAAACGATGAGTCGTGCGGCCTCCTTACGCGCTGCCATTTCAGCATCTGTTCCGTTATATAGACGGACACCTGTAAAGGCAAAACCATCCAGATTCAATTCTGTTGCTGCGGTGACTGCTTTATCAAGCCAAGTTCCCAAAGCTGCGGCATCAGTAAAGGTAGCTGCCTGCGCTGCATAATCTACAAGGTAGATTACCCGGGTACTCTTTTCACGCAAAAGAATAATGTCTTCACGGTCATTATCGCTGATATTACTAGGATTACCTAAGGTAACAATGTCCAGTGAGTCAGGCAATGAACGAAGATAACTTCCTTCATTTACAGGTCTCTCCGGCGAATTGTCAAATCGAACATAAGCTACATAATGCTTGCTTTGCTTGTAGGTATTTAATACTTGCATGTAGCTTGCCCATAGTTCCGGATTTTGGTCTTTGGGACTATTGATGTCCACATCTACTGGCTCCGGTTCGTTCCAGTCGCTACATGCTGTAGGCAGAACGCACGCTAAGAGTAATAGGGTGCAGGTAAATATGCTATATATTATTGCTTTCATATTTTTTTATTCTTCATTCGTATTAATCATACTCATTCATCTCTCAGGGATTGGTGTAGGGCTTTTTATCCCACCACAACCGTGTGCCTCCGTTGTCAGGACCTCCTAACATGCCTATTGCCTGTTTAATGTTAGATAGGTTTTCGCTGTACTCGATAGGAGGGTACCATAACCGGCGTATCATATGATCAGTATCAATGGCGCCACCGCTTTTATTCTTTATTATCGGCAGCAGATGCGGATATCCCGTGCGTCTGTATTCACTCCAAGCTTCCACTCCCAGGGGGAAATTAGCAATCCACTTTTGAGTGATGATACGTTCAAGGTTCCGCTCAAAATAGTTTTCTCCTTCTTCCCAGGCAATAGTAATAATACTGCGCGGACCTTCATAATCTGTATATTCATACTTGGGGTCGTCATATGCCTGCGGCATATCGGTTGCATTTGCGATATATGCATCTGCACCCATCGCTCCGTATTGTTCAAAGGACAAAGCTATGGCTTGGTTATACAAATCTTTGGCTTCACCTCCCATATTCCAGCCGCGAAGGGCACCTTCGGCACGTAAGAAAGTGATTTCTGCGGCATTCATCCACATATAGGGGCTGGCGCTTGTGATGATCGGCTTACTGTATGCACCTATCATTTCATCTTTACTGACCACATCAATACCGATGCGTATTCCGGCATATCCATCCACTTCCATCCATGTTTCCTGGTCAGTAACCTTAACCGTAGTAAACATTTTCTCCCGTCTCGGGTCCTTATAACCGTTCATGTATGAGATGATGTCACCGCCTACACGCTGGTCATTCCAGTTGTTGAACACCATTGCCGCACGATTCTCTTCTACTTTCAAGAAGGCATTGTCTGCATTTTGGGTAATGACACCTGCGGTTACAGCTTCTTCGGCTATTCGCCGGGCTTCTTCTTTCATCTCCGGAACATAAGTCAAACGTATTGCCATACGCAACTTGAGAGAGTTAGTGAATTTGAGCCATTTGGAGAGATCCCCCTGATAGACATCATCAAATTTTCGGAAGGCTTCTGCGCTCAAATTAAGGTTTTCTGTAAGAACATCACTCACTTCGTCTAATTCTTTGAACATTTGCTTATATACCTCTTCCTGTGAATCATAGGGTACGGTAAGAGAAACTTCGCCGGTCTTAGATATGATTTTAGAATAGGGAATAGGACCATACATGTCTGTCACCCGGTGCATGATGGTAACACGTAGTAGTTTTCCTAATGCTAACGCGACTGGATCTTCTGTTTCGTCGAGCAAGTCACGATAGAACGGGTAAGCACGTGTAATAAAATCGGAGAAGGGAGCTTCCAACCAGTCGGAAGGCGGATTGTATGTTTCAAATTTAGCACTCCATTCTACTGTACAGCCAATATATCCGGCAAATGCTCCTGCACCTAGTGCTTCGACAAATTGGTAAAGATGCTCCTCCGTCGGAATGACCAATCCTTGTAATCCTTTAAGACTGGCACCTACGTTATATCCTTCACGACCTAACTCTTCCTTGTCCACTTGATAATCTTTCTGGTTGATCTTGTCAAAGTTGTCAATACACGCAGTTCCGATAAGAACAAACAGTGCAAGTGAGAACAACTTTATAATAGATGTAGTATGTTTCATAATTACTATTTTTTTTATCCGTTAAAAGTTGATTTTCACGTTAAAACCGATATTGCGTGTACTCGGTAGCATAAAGTAGTCGATTCCCTGATAATAATTGCCTGTTGTGGCAACGGCTTCGGGGTCGAAGGGAGCTTTGTTATATATCATACAGAGGTTACGTCCTACGACAGATACCTGTATGTCACATATATCATGTAGCCATTTGCGGGGGAGGGTATATCCTATAGCTGCTTCCTGTAGGCGTACATTGGTGGCGCTGTAGGTATAATATTGTGGCAATCCCAGCTGGGAACCAATGGCAGTGAACCATGTCTGTGCGTCCACCAAATTACGTCCGTTTATCAATACACCGCCGTTGTCCCGCGTAATAGCCGAACTTTTGGACACACCATACTGGTCCATGGCCGCTGCTGTGGCAGAATAAACGATACCGCCGATACGTGCTGTGAGAAGAGCACTGACATTAAATCCTTTCCATGAGAATTGATTGCTCCATGCCAGGTTACATTTGGGGAAGACGCTTCCCAACTTGATATCAGGTTGGTTATTGACTGTTATCAATGCTCCTGCAGGGGAAATTTCCACCATTCCGTTATCATCCCGTTTCAGGTCGGCTTGAGTGTAGAGGTCACCGAGTGACCCTCCTGTTTTCAGGATGAATCGTGCCTTTCCAAGTCCGCCTACGTCCAACCGGTCTTTATTGATAGGCTCACCGGTTTCCGGGTGTATGTAATCCTTTACCAGTTCGATAATTTTGTTTTTATTGTGGCTGAGCGTAAAGTTCGTTTGCCAGCGGAAGTCTTTTTTCCATGTGTGTCCATAACCAAGAGAGAGTTCGACTCCTTGGTTACGTACATAACCTGTTTGCAAATATATAGTGGTGTAACCGGAGGATACGGAGATTTTCGGGTCGAATGTCTGGTTGAACGTGTTAGCCAGATACCATGACACGCCAAGGTTGAAGTCTTTGAAGAGACGCATGTCCAGTCCTAATTCCCATGAATTGGTTCGCTCTGGTTTGAGGTCACCGATAGGATAATGCGTTTTGGGTTTCCACGTCTGTGTTGTTTCATCGTACTCAAAGGTAGGCGAAGTCAGGTTACGTGGGTAGGGCATACCGACTGAACTGAATGAGCCGCGTACTTTCAGGTAATCAATTGCAGAAGGCAGTTTTACCATTTCGGAGATGATCGCCGAAAGTCCCACAGACGGATAAAAGAAACAGGTGGAAGATGAGTTTGCCAGTTGTGATGCCCAGTCGTTACGTCCGGTCAACGTAAGGTAGAGCATACTTTTCCAGCCCAGTTCCGCACTCGCGAAAATGGATTGAGTTTGTTCCTCCCATTCATCCTGACGAGCTTTCTTTTGTGTATTATCGAGATCGAAGACATTAAACACATTAGGAATACCATTGTCACGTATCGGTCCGCGATAGCTAAGTTCGTCATATTTGTTATCCACGATGCTCGCTCCGACATTCACTACAAGTGAGTAGCCCCCGAAGCGTTTGTTGATGTTTGCCAATACATCGGCGTACACCTGTGATTCATCTGGCTTGGCAATGGCGTAGAATCCCTGGGTACTACCTTCGGTGAGAGTAGTATTAGAACTGGCGTATAGCTTTTGCTCATATTTAGTACTGGAATTGTCTACCCGGACGCGTCCCGAGATATTCAGCCAGTCCGTGATGTCGTAGCTTAATGAAGCGGACAGCATGTAACGCTTCTTACTGTTGGTACGTAGATTACGATAAGCTATCCAATAGGGATTCTGCATACGCAGGTCTCCTTCGCCTTGTGGCCAGTACATGGTCTTGATCTTGCGGGCCGGGTCCCAGCGCTCGAATACTTTAATCAAATTAAAATCGTCACCACGTGGGAATAGATAGACTGGTACTATCGGGTTGGAGTAAGCTCCCTGATTGGTCATGTTACGGTCATTCTGGATGATATAGCTGGCTCCGACATCCAGTTTCAATTTATCATTCAGAAATGATGTAGTATTACGGAAGGTGAAGTTAAAACGGTTGTAGCGGTTATTCGGCACAATTCCCTCTGAGTTTACCGCGGCTGCGGAAAAGAAGGTCTGATTCTTTTCTGTACCTGTCGATAAGGTGACGGAATTGGTATAAGTCATTCCTGTGTCGAAAAAGTCACGTGGTTCATAACCTCTGCATGACGCCTCGTTCATCAAAGGCCCCCAACTCAACGTAGTGGATCGGTCTGATTTTCCTTGACTGCCAGTACCGTAACGGTTCTGGAAATGTGGTAGTACGAATGGTTTGGAAAAGTCCGTATTGCTAGATACAGAAACCTGCATTTTGCCTACTTTACCTCGTTTAGTGTTGATGACGATAGCTCCGTTGGCAGCGTTACTTCCGTATAGTGCCGCGGCTGCCGCTCCTGTCAATACAGAGATGCTTTCAATATCGTCCGGGTTGATATCGGCAATGCTTTCGGTAACTCCCTGGGAACCGTTTTCCGTACCGCCGCCACCACCGAAATTAAACATCGGGATGCCGTCAATCACATACAGGGCATTGCTGGATTGCTCAATAGACTTCGTACCGCGCATTATCACTTTGCTGGCTCCACCTACACCGGAAGAACTACTATTGATATTGACACCTGCCACTTTGCCATTCAGGCTGTTGATGAAGTTAGCGTCTTTAATTTCTGTCAGCTGATCCGATTTTACCTGTTGTACGTTATAACTCAGGGCTTTTTGCTCGCGTTTAATGCCCAAAGCAGTTACTACGACCTCGTTTAAAACTTCCACATTAGCGGACAGTTGTATATTGTACACACTTTTGTCGGTAACCTTTACCTTTTGGGGTGTGTATCCTATGTAGGAAAAGCTTATCATACTTCCTATGGGGGCTTCAAGTGCAAAGCTGCCATTCATATCCGTGATGACTCCTGTTCCAGAGCCTTCTATTTGGATATTGACCCCGATAAGGGGGAGGTTATTTTCATCTACAACTTTTCCCGTCATTTTCTTTACTGGCGTTTTGGTCGACTCCTGTAGTGGGATTATTTTGATGTAGTTCCTTTCTAGTCGATAGGTGTAACCTGTGCCTTTAAGGATAGTTGAGAGAGCATCATCTAATTTAATATTTATCAAATTTAGATCGATAGCTGGTTTATTTTTTAATTGCGAATCATTATATCCTACTGAAAGTTTCGATTGCCTCTCCACTTCATCCAGTGCTTCAATAATGGGAATATTCTTTTTTTGAATGGTAATGCGTATTCCATTCTGGGCGAAAGCTGTGACTTGTATAAAAAACACACATACAAATAGCACTAAACTTTTTCCCTTTTTATCCATTATAAACATGAACTTCAAGTATTAGTTTGTCAACTCAATTTATTCGCAATACATATCTATTCTTGTTAAGTTCCGATTTCACATCCGGGATAATTAGAATCTCTCCCAAAGGCTTTTTTACATAATGATTATTGTTTAGTATTAATATTCAATTCTGTTTCTTGATGATATGACATTCATCATTTTGTATCTTGAAACTTAAGTTTCCTGCCACATCGACGATGACATCCATGACTTCAGCTAATGGAGCTTTGTCTCTGAACCTGAAACTATAGCGGTCATTCTTTAAATCATGCAAGCTATATATAAATTTATAATCGTACTTACGCTCCAGTATAGTTATTATATCCATTATGGTCTTCTTACGGAATACTAATTCGCCTCTCTGCCATGCTGTAATATCTTTAATATTGGGATAATTCAGAGTGTCTTGACGGGTCTCTTTATTATATATCAGTTGTTCATTGGGTTTAAGTATTATCTTTCTGGTAAGATTATCGTATTCAACAAGAACGCTTCCTGTTATCAGGGTTGCGCAAATGTCTTTATCCTCAGCATATGCAGATACATTAAACTCTGTGCCCAAGGCAGTTACCTGAAAACCGTCCGTTTTAACAATAAATGGTTTCTTCTTGTCGGGCTTCACTTTAAAATTAGCTTCTCCTAATAGAAAAACATTACGATTTTCCCCGGTAAATTGCTTGGGATACAATAGTATACTCTTTGAGTTCATTTGTACTTGGCTCCCATCAGGTAAAAGGAGTGTTTTCATTTGGGTGATTGGTATGAATTGCTGGACAAGGTCAGAATCGTTCTTTTTCTCCTTGTAAAGCAAGTACCCGGTAGTAATTGACACAATAAATAGTACGGCTGCTGCTGATTGCCACAAATGCATGAAAGGTTTTCTATTGAAACTCTTTTGGGATTGTATGGGTGTGATGTTGTTATTCACCCTCCATCTTTCAAGAGATTCTTCTAAATCAGATGCATCTCCTTTTTTGATCGCCTCTTTATAGAGCTCTCGTATCGCTTCGTCTTTTTCTTTTTCATGCTCACTGTCAGTCAGCCATCTATAAAAAGACTGATTGGTCTGTTCCGAATAATCATATTCGATAAAGAGAGACAGTATTTTCTGAAAGTAGTTTTTCATATACTCGTTATATTACATTTTCGGGCATTCATATATATAACGACTGAGACGATTGGACTACTTAAAGAAAATACAAAAAAAATAAGATAAAAACGATTTTTCTTAATTCTTGAAGCGTCAAATAGATCTGGTGCTCTACTGTGCGTACCGAAAGATGTAAGGCTACAGCTATTTCTTTATTGGTCATTTCTTTCAGGCGACTCATTTCAAAAATCCTTCTTCGTTGTTCAGGTAAGCGTTCAAGGACCATTTTTATAATTAGTCGTATCTCATTACAATAAATGGAGTTTAAGGGGTCTACAAAGCCGAACAACTCTTTGATTGAGTTTTGTTGTATTTGCTCATCCCGATAATTATCTTCTTGTCTTTTGTGTTTGATAAAATCAAGTGTTACATTTTTTGCCATGGTATAGATATAACCGTCTGTTAACTCATTATCTTTCCATGCTTCAAAATTATTCCATAGTTTGATGAAAACATCTTGTGCTAGGTCTTCCGAATCTGCTTCTGATTTTAGAATCATATTGATAAAATACTTCACTGATGAGAAGTGAGTCCTGAATATCTTTTCGAATTGTTGAACTAAATAATGGTCTTGATTCATATTATGTTACACTTTTGTTTGTGCTCGTTAGCAAATTTAGACAAACTAATTAATAATAGAAACTAAGAATGATTTTTTTTACAATATAACATTACTTTATTGTGAATATCATATTGCATAATGAATATTCAATAGCTTATGGCTCTGTTTCATGCCAACCTATTATTAGAAGAAGTTCTCTTTGAATAGCTTTTGATATGTACGGGTGACGATGAAGTAGAGAGATACAGTTCTTTTTAGGGTTGCTTTGTTTTTGAGGGCATATAAGAATACAATCAATAAACATTCTTGTGTAGCTTTTCATACTGATAGTTTTAAAGTTTCCTCTAAAAAAGAGGCGCGAACCGTACTTTTCTGAAAACTGAAGGAAGTGGTGCTTGCCCTTAATCAAACAGAATAAGTACGTCCGCACCATATCAGTACGAACGTTCATAGTCCATCTTTTTTGATTAATTCTTCCAAAGCACCACCCTTTTCAGTAATTAAGATGTTCCGAAACGCTGTAATAAATAACATTTCAAAATAAAGTTGGATTTCTCCCCAACTTTATAGGATGCAAAGATATACATTTTTTGATTATCTATTCTCTTTCTCTAATATTTTGTTTGAAACGATAGTTCCTAGTCAGTTGCAAATAAAAACATTCTATGTTGTTTGAGTTTTACTGTCTTTAGTTTCTTTTGTTTATTATTTGGACCAGTAATATTCAATGTTTGTTGAGTGATTCTTTGATTTCCTTTTTTATGAGAAGTTTTCTAAACATCCAGTGGTGAAAATATATAGTTTTTTAATACGGGTCTGTAGAATGCCTAATATTAGAGCAAGTTACATTCTGTTCTTTTACTAAAATTATTACTCTCTTTATGCCTTATAATAATTTTGTATGCCGGAAATGGCAATTAAATTGATTGGATTTTGTGTAGTCTATGGTAGTTTCTAAAAGTTTGGGACTATCGTTTATGTAATACCCCTTCCAAATAGTAAATATGGAAGGGGTATATATACCGTATTGTATGCTAACTAGTTGTTTGATACTTTGTCTCGGACTTAATTCTCGCTTTATTTTGCTTTTAAAGCATTAACTTGTTTTTCCAATTCAATGACATAGAGGGTTAATTCCTCCACCTTTTGTAAGAGAGCTTTGTTTATTTCATGCTGAGAGTATCCCTCATCAGCCACTTTTTGTGCTGACGGTACATCTGGTAAGTGTTTTTTGTCTTTAATGAATTTTTCCACTTCTGAAAGTGGTCGAAGAGCATAATTCTTTTGAAATACGAAATCTGCCCAAGAGGATTTTGGTGCGATGGCAAAATCTTCTGAAAGCACACCTTTAGAAACAAATAATCCAAATTTGTCTTTTATCTCTTTTCGGATTGCTTTTATTTCGCTATCGTATAATCCAATATAAATTTTCTGATCTATTCCCATATAAAATAGGCCTGCATTATTTGTCCCTATATGTAAACCGTTAGGACTACTTGTTCCAATCCAAGCATCATTAGGATCTGCTTTAGCAACTCCCACAGCAAATTCTACGTTATTCTCAGGGTTTACAATTAATGGAACATTGCATTTTACTTGAGTTCCTTCAATTTTTAGTTGTGGATTTTCATCATTTTGCACCCCTGAAGCTCCCCATATACCGACTCCACCTGTACTTCCTATACGTAACCATTTATCATAAGTATTATTTATTGTCGGGTCATTATTTCTTCCTGGGCCTAAACTTGTCCACGCATATTGGTTAAAATAAACTTTATCATTAAGATATATCTTTCCACTATTTGAGTCGAACATTATGCCATTATCCTTATATCCTTGAAATTTCATCTTTCCATCTATTTGGGAAATAATTAAGCTAGCTCTAGGAGAACTAAAATTTCCTATTGAGATGGCTTCTGTATATAGCTTACCTTGTACACACATAGACATATCAGATAATGCTTTTATATAGTCATAAAAAGCTTTTGTAGTTCCAGTATACTTAGGACTCATAAACCCCCATTCTCCTTTTTTTGATACGAACCCTCTGCATTTACCCGCAGCAGTGAAGTCTATGCCATTTGTTTCATTAACTCTTAAATGAAGATTCGCAATGAAATCATCAATTCCGAAACCGTCAAGGGTATTCATGTGATAATACTCGTTTTGAGCATTTATTGTACTGATTACAGTTGTAATTATAATTGATAATATAATAATCTTTTTCATATTAATCTGTTTTTTAATATTAAACATTGATGAACAGTTTATGTAAGATGGTATCTTACTGATATTGGTAATATATTACTATTAAAACTTTAATGCTTTATTATAATTTTATTGTTATATAGGATCGTACCCTCTTTTGATTGAAGCCTTATTATATAAACTCCATTACTGTAATTTTTTGTATCAATCAAAAAGTGTTGAGAATTTCCCAACATGTAAGTGTTTGTATATACAGGTCTGCCTGAAATATCGTAAATATTACATAGAATATTGGGGCTATCTATAACAGGAATGTCTATATAAAGTTTATCATTACATGGATTTGGATATAGTTTGATTTTTCCACTATAATTATCATCTAAATCTGTACTTATCTCATTTACACTTCTAGGTTGCGGGAAGGGACAGTCCCCAATAAAAACTAAGTTTTTCCCTGTAGGGTCTATGTTCTCAGCAATGATAAGACCATAGGGAGCATTTTTAGGAATAATTATTTTTCTTCCAAATTTTAAATCGTTGATTAGTTCTTTTAAATCTTCTTGGTCATCATTTATAAGGTTGTTATATACCTCTGAAGAAGAAATAGCTTTGGGGGTTCCTGAAAAGGCTCCTGTGTTATTGTCGAAATACTTATTCATTCTATAAATAACCTTTATATTAGTTCTAAATCTTTCTTTTTCAACTATTGACACTGGTGCCCACGGTAGTCTTAATTGCCAGGGCTCTGGTACTTGGTCGGTAAATAAGTCGTTGAAATAATTTGTTAAATAGTTTTTATCTCTAAATAAAGAAGGATCTATTGTTGTTGGATATGGCTTTTCCGAAAAATGCCTAACCCAGTTAAAAGGAAACCAGGTCTTATCCGAATATGTGTCAATAATCTTTTTAATTTCGGGTGGATTGTAAATCTGATCCCAAAATGTGATTCCTGCACTGGCTCTCCATCTATAAGCATCATAATAGTCATTATAACGTCCAAATCGATTTATTGGAGATTGACATCGATATCCATCTATGAATTTATACTTACATAAGATGTCTTTTACTTCTGCAATATAGTAGTTGCTGCTTGATGGCAGTTTTAAAAGGTTCTTTTGTCTTTGAGACAATTCATGAATAACTACATTCCCTTTCTTGTCATCCTCATACTGAACTACTTTTATTTTATGAAAAGCATCTAAATTAGATTCTCTATATTTGACTCTCAACTGGTACTCTCCTGGTGTTCTATAGGTATATGTAAATGTACTTCCACTGCCAACAGGAGTTGTCGTTAATTGTTTTACACTTCCATCAGAATTGAGCGGGTCAAGATAATATTTGACATTAGTCTTTTGAGATTCTATACCTGTTATTGGTAATCTCTTAGCTTGATATCTGCTTGAAAGATACCATTCAGTCCCGGTATTATAAAATGTAAAAGGATCGGAATCTAATGTGTAAAACGTCAAAGTAGAATCTTTGGGTATTACATATTCACGAGTGAATTTTTTTACATATCTTCCATAGCGTTGCATGTATAAAGGATCTCCTGATTTGTTATTTCTAAATTCTTCCAGATAAATATAAGAGCCGTCAGAATTTTCTGCCAATTGCATGCCAGGATTGCCATTAGGGACTGTAATAAATCTTAATACTATAGTCAGCAATTCTTTTCCTCCAATAATGGTAGAATCTGTATTATTACTATTATATTTATATAAAGCCAAATTGTTATATCCATTTCCTCCCATCGTAAATGATTGATGAATGCCACCATCTTGTGATATGCTATTTAGCTTTGTATCATTGAAATTTTTTAAATACACAATTTGTTTGTTAGTATTACCAATACTATTTTCCGATGTACACACTAAAAAAAAATTTCTTAGTTCTTCTTTAGATTTACCTTTTAAACCTGTAAAGAAATAGGGTAGTGTTTCATCCCATCCCGGCCATCTGCTTCCTGAGATGTTGGCATAAAATCCTGTTTGGTTACTTAAACAATTGGTTACATTCAACTTGAACTGGACAGATATATTTCCCAAGGTTATCTTACATAAACCTGGTGCTTTATTATTTCCACTCCCAGTACCATCTGGATTACTTGGTGATGTTCCATTATCTTGTATTTCGTAGCTCTCGTATTTTTCACATGAAAGATCACTGATGCCTTCATTAGAATTCCGATTCTTAAAATATGCCGTTATAACATCATTGATAGGGTCTTCAGACTCTCCATACTCAACTCTTTTCCAAATTTCATCAGTTTTGCGTAATAACCCTTGAAGTGGAGGGTTTTTAAATGTATCATAATCTTGTCCGGCTAAATAGAAAATTTCATCCGGGTCACTACCCAAAATATAATCTTCCCCTTTATACGTCCGAAAATAAGGATCATTATATGCTTTTAATAATTCCATATTTAGTCCTTCTTTCTGGTTGTTCCTCTGCTTAACTGGGGTGGTTTTTTCTTTAGGCCACTTATATACAGGAGTATACATAGATTTATTTGGGTCCATTTCTCTTTGTAGCATAAATGACCATGAAATAATGTTCCCTTGGCTATCTTTTTGAAAATCAGGAAATCTATCATGATATCCATGAGGATATCTTCTTAAAAGTGAACCATGTACTTGGCTGTCAAATCCTAGCCAAGGTTTTCTCTCATTTGGCTGTATAGATGGTGTACAATAAAACTTTGATTCACCTGCAAACTGTGCGATCCAAGTTGCCGGAATTCCATCAAACACAGGCACTCTCTTGAAATTTGGAAATGTATTGTTGAATACAAATTTTATATCATCTCCGACTTTAGCATCAATCGTGGGTGTAGAACTGGGTGTAGCTGTAGCTTTTTGTGTTCCATTTATATAAATGGTAACAGAAAATTGCTTATTAGGATTGGAGCTAGCTAAAACCAGTTCTTGCACCTGACCTGGGAATTTTATTCTTTTTGCCTTAGCCTTTTTCCCGGATACTATAATCTTAACTTTTTGAATTTGTTTGTAGTTGTTATCTTTCAGACAATCGAAATATGGATTTTCGAATGTGAAATCACCATTTGCAGAAACCATAGCAGCTTTGAAAAGGCCTTTCTCCTTAAGAGCAGAACATTGATCTGGTGATGACGTCGTAAAATCCAAATCCGCTGCCAATAATTTTGTGTTATCTGACTGAATTTGGACCCCATGCCATGTTTTTGCTTCAGTATTACCTCCAAATGAAGAAGAAGTTGCAACTAAATTTTTTTTAAAAATCAGCGCATTCCTGCTTGGCCCACCATATACTTCAACTATGATACTTCCACCTTGGTAAATATCTCCAATAATTCCTGTTGGGTCTTGACCGGAAGGTTTCAGTAATTCCATGTAGTTGAAGTCAACATTGTCATACGTAATTGTTTGAAGGGAAGTAGTGTTGAAAGTAACAGAACCATCATCATTGTACGTAATGTTTTGTGAATACCCAATCAATGCATATAATAGCAAAGATAGCGTAAATAGAAATTTTTTCATAAGCACTTTTTTTTAGTTAATAAAATGTTTTGAATATAGTTATATAAAGAATTTTAATGTTCCACTCTCTAGTTGGGGACTTTCTGCTGTAACTATTATTTCTCCTGATGTATTTCCTGTTTTTATTAAGATCGAAGCTACTCCACCAATCGCTTTTATTCTTTTTGTATTAATTATTTCCCCGTCTCCTTCTATATGAAAATCTATTTCATTCGTTGCTTCATCTACTGATGAATTGTTTAAATCTTGAATTTGGGCATGAATGAGCATTAAGTCATTATTTTTGAGAGTTATTCCACCAGTATTGGCCCATAATTTGATTTTTCTTGCCTTTTCTGATGTTCGGATAGAATCAGAACAAACTTTTTCCCCTTTATAGTACCCATAAGCTTTCAATATACCAGGAACAGTACAACTTAAATCAAAAGAAAAAGGAGGATGATTCAAGTTTGTAGTAGAATAATTGTTGTCTGGAAGCTTTCTGCCAATAAAGTAGCCATTAAGATATAATTCGACTTCATCACAATTACTATATATTTTAACACCTTTACTTTTTCCTGGCTGCCAATATGATGCTATGTGGATAATAGGTTTTGCGAATTCATTATTCTCCATTATGTTTCTCTGACTTTGGAAAAAATAATATGAAAATTTCGGTTGCCTAAAAATATCCATGATTCCTGAGTATTCTAACTCATCAGCATATCCACGATTATAATCGAACATGCACCAATAACCATCAGCGAATGCATTAGTTGATAGGTTGTCATTATGAGCTTCTTGTATATTTTGAACTTGTTGTAATAATCTGTTTTCTCCACTTTCGCGTGGTTGTCTGGAACTTCTTTCTTTTGGCAATAAGTCATTCCATTTATTTTGTTTAAACCCGGCATTCTGAGCAAAATATTCCCAATCACCATATTCTGAAACGATAAGCGGAACTGAATAATCAACATCTTTTCTATGTTGGCGAGCTTCGATGTATATATCATATCCATTTTTTATCCATCCGGCAGTATACATTCCCGTTGATTCCTCAGTTCGAATATTATTCATCTCTTCCATAAAGAGTTCAGGCATTGGAGTTTCATTGATGGATAATTCCCAAGCTAAAATGCAAGGATGGTTCCTGTCCCTGCGTATCAATTCTCTCGCTGAAGTTTTGGCATGTTCAATAAACAAGGAATCTCCGAAGTATTGCCATCCTAAAATCGCATCAAGAACAAATAATCCAAGTTCGTCACATGCTTTTAAAAAAGTAGGAGAGGGGGGGTAATGAGAAGCACGCACATAGTCGAACCCTGCACTTTTTATCAAATATGCATCTCTGAATTGCGCTTCATCTGAAATTGCATAACCAATATATGGATACTCTTGATGCCTGTTTACTCCTCTAAGAAATACTTTCTTTCCATTCAAATATAGTCCGTTGGCTAATATCTTTATGTCTCTAATTCCTATTGAATTTTCTTCTTTGTCTACCAATTGTCCCTCACAATAAATCTCTGTTACCAATCTGTATAAATATGGCGTTTCAGGGCTCCACAAGTTCGGCTTAGGTATTACAGTTTGGACTTCTATATCTTTATCACTATTTGCTTTTATATGACTATTACTTCTTTGACTCCAAACTTCATTATCACTATTGTCAAATAATGTATGGATCAATTCTACGTTTTTTTTCTCTTTATTACTATTTACCAGATTTGTTTTTATATCGATTAAGGCAGAGACTTCGGTCACATTCTTAGTTCTAATAAAAATTCCGCCCCCACCTTTTTGGTTAGCATATATAGGGTCACTAATATGAACAGATGATTTCGTAATTAACCATACGTTCCGATAAATACCACCGTAAGTGTTGAAATCAAGCTCTTTTAACGGTTTGGGGCCTGTTATCGGATTATCTCTATTGTCTAATTTTAGAACCAAGACATTTAAAGAATCATATTTGACTACTTTGTCGATATTTATGATGAAAGGTAAGAATCCTCCTAAGTGTTGCTTTACATGAACACCATTTACCCATACGTCTGCTACGTTCATTGCTCCCTCAAATTTCAAGAATATGTTTTGTCCCTTATTTTTTGAAGATAACTGGAATGATTTTGAATAATACGAAATTCCCTGCCATTGATTATTGACTATTAATGGTTCAATATGCGCAGTATGTGGGAGGGTTACATTTTCAGCTTGATGTGGAAATATTCCGTTGATTAACTTGTTTTCATCAAGCGCAATAGAAGAATCAACTCTAAAAAATAGCCATCCGTCATTAAATAGATATTTATTGGAACAATAGTTGGTATTGCCGACACATGATAACATGGACAGGGTTAATACCACAATGAAAAGTAGTTTTATTGGTTTCATATGTATTGTAAATTATACTATTCTATAAATAAATTATCTTTCCAAGGAATTTCAATATTTCCCTCTTTAAGTATTTTGATAGGAAGCCATATATATCTTGAATCCTTAAGGTCTGTCTTTTCCCATTTGTCGAACATGGCAATATAGACTTGTTTTTTCCCTGCAACAGGAAGAATAAAAGTACTTTGTCCGTAGAATGTTTTATCTGCATCTTTCCCGGTGCATGGGTTTCCCATTACTGTCCATTCTCCTAAGATTGAATCTGATACGGCATATTCTGCTTCATTGGGGTCCCAGGCACTACATCCTGATGTCAAAAGTATATATTTGTTGTCTATTTTAACAATTGCTGGCGCTTCTCTGAACTTATTTATAAAGTTTCTAGTATATTTTTTCTTATGTCCAAGATAATCATCGGTTAGTTCTGAAATATACAAAGAAGCATTATCCTCTGAAGAGAATATTTGATAAGCCCGTCCATCTTCATCTTTAAAGACTGTCTGATCCCGGCTCATGGCGTTATGAGGCCTATGGCTTCCTAAATACTTAAATTCTCCAGTCGGAGTATCACAAACAGCAACTCCTGCACAAGCTTTCAAGTAATCCGAAGAGTCAATATGCATCCACATCACAAACTTCCCGGTTTTATTGTTATAGATAACTTTAGGGCGTTCCAAAACGTTAGATGGATGCAAGTCGCTATGGATATCATCGGGTGTGGCTTTTAAAACTAGTCCTTCAAATTTCCAATTAAGGAGGTCTTTTGAGGAATAGCAGCTGACTCCGCTAATGTCAGTGCGGTAACACTCCCAGTTTTGTCCGGGTAGGAGAGTGGTTGCTCCTGATTTATACTCACCATACCAATAATAAGTACCTTCATGATATAGCACACCACCTCCATGTGCGTTAATGGGATTTCTGCTTGTATCCAGCCAACCTTTCTCTGTTGAATTATTGGCTAATTGATTAGACTGTGCAAATACTATTCCCTCTACCGTTAAAAATAGGGTCAATAGTATGCAAATTTTATATTTAGAAAGCATAGGCATACTCATTTCTTTTGATATACTCTGACATAGTCTACTTTATACCTCAAAGGAAATGTACTGTCATCCGGTGTCCCGGCATTACTTCCTATTGCAAGGTTAAGCAGAATATAGCAACCGAAATTCTCAACGTCGTTACTGAAAGGATTCTCGAAATTGCCATTCCAACCTTGGTTTTGAGTGGTTTTCAAATCTATCTCATTCAACAAATCATCATCCAGATAGATTCTAATAAAGTCGCTATCCCAATCCATTCTCCAAATGTGGAATTTATCTGCCCAGTTTTTATCTTTCCCTTCAAAGGATGAAAGAGTGAAATTCTTCCTATTCCAAATAGGGGTCCATGGTTCACTTGATCCCCAACATGCATTTGCCAGAATATTCGGTCTGTTACTTACAAGATATAGCTCCAGGATATCTATTTCTCCAGATAAGGGCCATTCCCATTGATTACCTAATAGCCATATAGCAGGCCAGGCGCCTTGTGACACTGGGAGTTTTGCTCTTATCTCAAACCGGCCATACTTGAAAGAATGGCTCTTGGATGTATTTATCGAGCTAGAAGTGTATTCAGCCACATTGCGGTTCGTTTTCCAATCGGAACTTCCCGGAATAAAGTTGGGATTCGTAACTTTCTCTTTTCTTCCTTCCAGTATCAAGCAGCCATTTTTTATGTTTGCATTATCAGGCTGATACCATTGCAACTCTTCATTACGCATGAATCCATTCTCATAACTCCAATCTTTGCTCGGTTTACCGTTCGCATTGAACTCATCAGACCATGCAAGTTTATATCCATCAATCATTGGTATTTCCGAGTCCTTGGAAACCGGATAATACTCAGCTGTTCCTCCCAAAGTTTTTATTTGCTGGGCATATCCATAAAATACTTTGTCCTTCGTCTTTACAAATGGCCTAAGATAGTAGGATGTGAGGCTTTCCAACCCTTTTACTTCTAAAGAAAATGATTTGAATGCACCTTCTGAAGAAGTTTCTTTTGGATCAGATACCGTTGGCAATTCATTTGTCTTTGAGTAACAAACTCCTTTTTCTTCCAATTCCATATTTCCAGTTTCCGTTACTTGAATCTCAATATTGCATAACAGTGAAGAACTACTGTTCACATCATCAATGTTTAGACTGACTGTTATATTGCTATTAAGTACTGGTATATCCTCCTTGTCGTTTCCACATCCCACTAAAAAGAAAGATGCAAAATACGAGTAAACTGTAAATAAATATATAAATTTAGTTCCCATTTTACTAGTAAGTTTATTTTTTTGTATATTTTTATCTCTTATAATCTGTAATATCACTAGGCTTAACAATATAAGCATCTGGTCTATTGATTACTGGTGCTTGATATTTTGAGTCATAAATAATTTTAGGCTTATATACTCTGGAAAAAGATATTTCATGTTTTTTATTATTATAATTATAATAAATAGTACCCGACACTATTAGAAGCTCTTGCCCTGTAGGTGTTTCCCCCCAATCATACCAGTACGTATGAACAATATTATCATTAGGCTTATTAAAAGAAATTGTACTTGTTTTAGAAGTTGAAATTATCTGTTCACTTAAAAGTATGTCTTTGTCCTGATATATTATATCGCTTTTTATCATTTCGGAAGGATATCTTATGTTTTCAATTGGTCGATATGCATTACCTTTCATTTGTTCGCAGGTGACTATATCTATTTTAAAACTTTGACTTGTGATATATTGATTTAAAAAAGGATTAATACTAACTGAAAAATCTGTTTTAAACAAAACTGGAGCTCGTAATTGGACCTTGTATGCAGAATTTGAGAAAATATAGCCTCCGTAAATTATTCCATATCTTCCTATTGTTAAAACAGGTTCTTTTTCTAATGTCCAAACTCCTAAATATTCACTTTTAGAACTTTGATTGTCAGGTTGTGAAAGTACAATTTGCCGAGTAAATGGATTGGATTTGTCAGCAGTGATATTACCATTCATAATATCATATAAATTTAATAGACCTAGTATAGGAATGTCACTAAAACTTGGATTTTCGGATGTTCCAGTCAATGATATTTTGCTATTAGCTGTTAATTTAATACTTGTTTGGTCAACAGTAGTTGTGGAACCAAAAATGAATTTTAGTCCTTTAGAAATGAGCGAGGCGTAGTTTTTTGATCCTATTCCTGATAATAAATTTACTATTTTAGGTCCTAATTTAGCATTAACTACTCCTGTCATATCACTTGCTTGGTTGTTGTCTACCTTCGTTTTCATTTTATTTACAAGTGATTTTGCACCTTGTCCACTAAGAGAGCTTATCGTATTTATTAATCCAGTAGTTGAGTTTCCAAATTTAGTAAGAGTTCCCTCTATATCTGTTTGAGAGTTTCCCATAAAACTATACGATACGATATTTTTATTATAGGTTATCAATGCAAAATAAATATCCTTATAGTCAGTACTGTAAGGTAGTTCCAACTCAAAACCATTCCATCCTTTTGTAAAACCAGCAACAGGGCCTTGAGATATGTTGGAAATTGTTACTGATGAATCATCGTTTTTAGTATTATTGGGTAGTGCAAAATAACTATTCAAATTGAATAAAGTGCTACTTTCACCATTCATTGTTTTAAGTTGCCACATTCCTCCATTATTTCCTGTATTGTTAGCTTCTCGGTAATAGAAAACCTTCATGTAACCAGTCAGTCTGTTATAAAAAAACATATAGTTAGAGCCTGCATCGGTATTGAGGTCCTTAAAAGTATGAAATAGCATCTTCCATCCATCCTCTTTTTTGATATCTGTGGCGAATTCTACGTTTGTTGCGATTGCAGCTCCTGCATTCCATGGAGAAGCCACTGATTCTCCTGATGATAATAAAATAGTTGATTGACTTTCCCAGTTATCAATTAAGCTTGGATTAGTAATGGAGGTAAATATATCAGAAAAGACTAATCCTCTTGTCTGTACAGGGGCATCCTCGTTTTTAAATATAGTGTCAGAATCTGAGCAAGCATACATTGCAGCAATGCATAATAATAGACATAATCGAATTCTATTTCTATTTTTTTTATTAATTATTTCTTTCATGCTTTCTTATTTAATTACTACATAGGCAGTATTTGTACTTAATAAAACAATAATCAATTAAGGATTAATACTACCTAAGTAGTAGGGGTTAACAATTGTTGCTCTTTATCACTATTTCCATAGTTCACATTGCTCTAAATCTGGATTTGAGTCGATTTCATATTGAGGAATCGGCCATATATACTCCATATCCCCACGATGATTACGATATTCATACCAGAAACCATAATCTTGTGCTTCTTTGTTAATTCTATTTTTTGAGTTTTCCAATTCTTTCCAGCGATAGAGGTCAAAGAGTCTTAGTCCTTCAAATGCTGTTTCAACTCTACGTTCATGTCGGATGACTTCGCGTAATCCAGCCTGGTCTAATTGACCTGTACTTCCTTCTACTTCCTGAATTGTCGGCATGTGGGCTCTGTTTCTTATATCATCAATTAATCCGGTAATTTCATCATAATCATATCCTCCTTTCTCAACCAACGCTTCTGCCAAAGAGAGTAAGACCTCGGCATAACGGATTATGTAAAAATCTTGTCCGTTATCCCATGAAGTTGAACTATTCAGATACGGGTTATAATACTTCATTACGTAAAGAGTAGAATATGACGCAGCAGCACCGCCATATGGCGCCCAGTTGTCTTTCCATCCTTGATAAGGAGTGAATAAAGTTGCCTTCAATCGAGGGTCACGGTCATTATAGCGTTCTCCATAAGGCCAATCAAGGTCAAGGTTACCGTCACTCTTGATAGGAGCTATACTTTCTTTGGATCTGTCAGTATATGGTTTTCCATTTGTGCTATAAAAGGCATCAGCTAGGTCTATTGTTCCGTTCATAGCCTCCATCGGTGCATCATAATGTACTCCAAAACTGTTCCCTTCTCCAACGCCTGGACCTTGATATCTAACACTCATAATAATTTCACTGCATTGTTCGTTGGCCTCTGTAAATAAGTCCTTGTATTCTCCTGTATATAGGGAGTATCCCAATCCTTTTACTTGTCTATATGCATTGATGGCTTCGTCCCACATCTTATTGTAAAGTGCCAGCCTTCCCAAAACAGATAAGGCAGCGCCTTTTGTTACCCGACCCCATGCAGGAGCGGATTCTGGGAGTACATTTGCGGCATCTTTAAGATCATTAATCACACTGGTGACAATCGTCTCGCGGTCAGTTTTAGGAACTTTCGTATCTGCTATACTCAATATGGGAGAGGTCAAATAAGGCACATCGTTATAAGTTATAGTCAGATTTGTATATATTAGCGAACGTAAGACAATGGCCTCTGCCTTATATATTGCCTTTTGAGCATCATCCATCTGTATCGGTTCAATTTTTGCAATCAAATCATTACACCTTTTAATCTCTTCATAAGACGACATCCAGTAAGATTTTACTAACCACGAACTTGGTGTATGAATACCATTGCAAATGTCATATCCCGCCATCCAGCCGGACCAATTGAAGTGACCGCCATTATCTGTCATGCAGTCCATATTCAAAGGTCCGAATTTCCATGGGTCACCACCATAAAGGAAGGGATCTTGCAAACCATCGTAACATGCTGCTAAAGCATTCTTCGCATCTTGTTCAGTCTTCCAGAAGTCTCTTTCTGACATGGCTACCAATGATTGTCTGTCAAGAAAACTGTCGGAACAAGAGATACACAAAAGAGAGTTGATTATCAGCAATAATGCCGAGTGTTTATATGTAAATTTCATACGATTAATTTTTAAAAGACTACATTTATACCAAAAGAATAAGTTCTCTCATTAGGGTGCATATCATTACGCATGTCGCCACTGCTTTTTTCCGGATCGTAGTTTTTAAGTGACGTAAATGTGAGAAGATTGCTTCCTGCCAAATAGAGTCTGAGATTTTGTACTCCTATTTTTGATAGTGAGTTTCCCTTAAATGTATATCCGATTTCTAGATTCTTCAATCGTAAATAATTTGCTTTATTAAGCCAGAAAGAGGAATATAATTCATTGTTTGTGTTTCCTAAACGTGGCATACTGCCATTAGGATTCATTTCACTCCATCTATCCAGCCATTCTTTCGTCATATTTCCTCCATTAGAAATAGTGGCTTGTGACCAGTTGTAGCGATAAATTCCGGTTACCCCTTGCCAGAATGTCGAGAAATCAAGGCCTTTCCATGTAAATCCCAAATTAAAAGAATATGCAAGTTTTGGGAACGGATTACCAATTATTGTCCGATCATCATTAGTGATATTTCCATTATCATCAGTATCTTCATACATGATATCACCAAGTGCAGGATCAGCACCGTTTATCTTAATGATTTTCCCTTCACTATTTGTACGATTTAAGTCTGCTTCGGTACGATATATTCCTATTGCTTTTAATCCAAAATAAGAGTTTATCGGATTTCCTTCCCGATTTATAATCTTGTCATCTGTGATGACATCAACTCCACCATTATCTTCAATTTTATTCTTTACAGCGGACAGGTTAAATCCTACTTGCCATGTAAAGTCACCTTTATGGTCATTGTAGTTAACAGCTAGTTCCCATCCTTTATTGCTTACTTTTCCGGCATTTTGATAAGGGGGATTCAAATTTCCTAAATAAGTATAGGGTACGGGGACGGTCAACAATATGTCAGAAGTTGTTTTATTAAACCAATCAAAGGTTACTGCAATTCTACCTTTCCATAATGAAGCGTCAAAACCAATATCCGTAACTGCAGTTGATTCCCATTCGATTTTGTCATTTGCTACCATGTCCCGGGTGATACCTATTACTTTTTCATTTCCCATGTAATAATTGTAACCGGCTTTTACTGTTGGAATATGGGTGTAATTTCCAATATCTTGATTCCCTAACTTACCCCAACTTGCTCGAATCTTTAATGATGTCAGAGGCTCTACATTTTGCATAAAAGATTCATTGGTCAATATCCATGCTCCGGAAAGTGATGGGAAAGTTCCATAACGGCTTCCTTTAGGCATACGAGAAGAACCATCATGTCGGATATTGAATTCAAATAGATACCTTCCTGCATAGTTATAATTAATACGGCCAAAGAATGACTGAAGGGCATATTCGGAGGCATTACCTGTAGCTTTGTCATTTGCTGAACCTGCATCGAGTTCATAGATGTTATCTGTAGGGAAGTTTTCTCTATATGCATTTGTTATATCCTCACGATATGCTTGGATGGAGTGACCTGCCAACGCTGATAGTTCATGGCTTCCTAGTGTAACATTATAAGTTAAAATGTTTTCATTAATATACATTGTGCTCAGCCAATGATAGTCATTCAGGCTATTTACTGCTGGAGCCGATAACTGCTTTCCGTCAGCATCATAAACTTGAGTCTGGCTAGTGTTGAATGTTGAAACATCATTCATATAGTATTTGTATGCTATACTGGAACGAAACTTCAAACCTTTAACAATATCTATTTCTCCAAATGCTTGTCCATCAAAGTGATATGAATTGTCATCTTTGTTTCCTTGGTATAGTTTTTCTACTGGGTTTTTGAATACAGATTGAGAAATTGAAGTACCATCAACATATCCCCAATGTCCGTTTGAATATTTAACGGGAACTGTTGGACGAGTATACCAAGTTAACATTCGCATAAGACCGTCTTTTGCTACGTCAGTTGTAGGAGCTATTGTTTTTTCTTTACTTCCCGATAAATTGAATCCTATTTTTACAATGCCGAGTTTTATATCAATATTAGAACGGAAATTATAACGCTTGTAGCCGGTTTCTTTTAAAATGCCATCCTGGTTCATATATGAAGCAGATAACATATAATGGATATCTTTACTTCCACCACTTATTGACAAGTTGTGCTGGTTCATTAAAGAAGTACGGAACATCTCATCTGCCCAATCTGTATTTGCAAAATGATCCGGGTCACTTCCGTCTTGTAATTTTTGTAACATTTCACTTGTATAGAAATCATTACCTTTTGCGTCATTGTACATTTTTGCCCACTCGTAGGAGTTTACATAGTCAGGCAGAATAGTAGGTTGTTGAACAACTATACTACCCGAATAAGAAATGGTAGGTTTGGCTTCTGTTCCTCTTTTGGTGGTAATGAGAATTACTCCATTGGCTGCTCTGACGCCATAAATAGATGCCGAAGCAGCATCTTTCAAAACTGAAACATTATCAATATCAGTCGGAGCAATCTGTGCTATCTGCGCAACTGTAGCTTCAACTCCATCTATCAATACCAATGGATCATTATTTCCAAAAGTACCAATACCTCTAATGCGTATTTCTGGAGAATCCTTACCAGCTTGCCCCCCATTGCTTGTTAGTACTACACCTGGCAATCGTCCCTGAAGCATACTGGCAGTATTTGCCACAGGCATTGATTTTAGGTCATCGAAATTGACAGATGCAACAGAACCTGTTAAATTCGCTTTTTTCTGGACACCATATCCAACAACAACGACCTCTTGTAATAATTCAGAATCTTCCTTCATAGTTATTTCCAATATTTGTTTTGTTGAAGGAACAATTATTTCCTCGGTTTTATAGCCGATGAATGAAATTACCAAGGTACTATTGATTGGAATTGACATTTCAAAATGTCCCTGAATATCAGATACTGTACCATTAGAACTACCTTTTTCTATAATACTGGCTCCAATTATTGCCTCTCCTTTTGTATCACAGATGCGCCCTGAGACATTATGCTTCAAATTCTGCTTTGTTTGAGCATTCATTGTTGTTGAAATAACTGCAAATGTCAAAAAATAAAGCAAGCTTAAGGCTGTTCTGATCAATAATTTATTGTTTTTCATAATTATATAGTTAATAAATAAAAAGTCCATTCGATGAAATAACTCTCCAGTTTTTCTAAAACATACCATCAAGTACAATTAAATGATTAGATGCATCAAATCTATATGAAACTTTATTGTGTAAGTTTACCGAATGGACCTTTTGATTAGTTATTCGGATATAGTTTCACAAGAACTCCACACATTAGAAATAGTCATTGATTTGGTATTATTAGTTATTTCGTATAACCTGTTTCCCCATTTCATCTGACAACTTTCTGGAATGGATTCTTTGGCATTCCAGTCGGCTGCATTCAAATAATAATAGGAGCCTGTCTGTCCAGGAGATAAGTTTGTTTTTAAATAGTATATTGAGGAATTTCCTTCTTGCTTCATTGGGAAGAATTGCCATTGATCCCAATCGCCTTTTGTAAATTCACCAGTTATATATACTCCATTTGTAGTATCAATATTGGACATATCAACTCTAAAAGTAACTTCTACATTATCTTCTGATAAGAAATCAATACCACCAGGTTGTAATAAGTTGTTGTTAAAATCAAAGAATGCTACATTCTCCCAGTTTGATCCAGCCCCCCATAGGGTTACTTGATTAGGTGTAGTAACCCATTCAGGTTCCCAAGCTATGACACCAGCACCACCATTATTACGTACTTCATCTCTTACCTCTATAAGAAAATCTTTTTGTAATTGGGGGCATGGGCATTCAGGATAACCTGGTCCCATTTTGCTCATAAGATTAATTAATGTGTCATTCCATTGTCTAGTCCATATATGACCCGTTTCTGCAATGAGTAATTTTTTATGATATCTCTCTCTCATATTTTTTGTTAGTATTCCTAGGTCTTTAGGGGTATAACCTTGCCATTGGGGATAATATGAAAGGCCGAATATATCAAAGTTTTCAATTCCTAATCGAGTAAGATTTCCTACCCATTCTATTGATTCTTCAGGAGCCATGGCCACATGCAGGACTGTTTGGATATCCACATTCTTATCTGCATTAAATTGATGTACAGCTCTAATTCCGGCTGATAGAAGCTTAACAATACGCGTTAAATTAACAGGAAGTAATTCCGTTGTGTCACGTACCATTATATTTTTATTGATTTCGTTACCAATCTGTACCCAATCAGGTAATAATTTTCTTTTGTTTAAATAATCTAACGTATAATATGTATAGTGGTAAACAGAGTCGCTTAATGCATCTAAATCATTAATAACCGGAAGCCAAGCTGCTGGAATATAGTTTTGTTGTGGATCAGTCCAAGTATCAGAATAATGAAAGTCTAATAAGACATACATGTTTAAAGCTTTTGCTCTAGAAATGGATTTTTTAGCGTCATTTAAAGTTGAATAGTTTGTCCATGTTGGGGTATGCCATAACCTGATTCTCGCAAGATTAGCTCCATGATTGTTCATTAATTGATATATATCCTTTGATACTGAATCTTCGTAAAACTTAACACCTAGGTCTTCTAACTCATTAGCGTATGATAGATCGACTCCTTTCATAAAAGGAAAATATGATTGGATAATCCGTGTAGTAGGAGTATTAGAGCATTCAGTATTATCACTTGTAAGGAGGTTATCCTTGCAAGAACTGAAAACGCATAATGTAATAACTAGAAAAACGTAAACTATGTTACGTGTTTTAGAATTCTTTCTTTTCATGCTAATATTATTAAAGTTATACAAAAGTTATCGTTGCAATATTAGCTGAAATATCAAAGACTGAAGAACTCAAAAACGACAAACTGTTAACGCAAAAAAGACAAGTCGCATTTTTTTGCTACTTTGTCTTTTTTTTGTTGTAAAAATGGTGTTTTTATGTTATTGGGGGGTGATGTATTGACTTGGAACTACTTTATATTCTTGCAAAAAACATTTAGAAAAGTACGATGCATTGGTGTAGCCAACCATGTACATAACCTCTGATACGGAAAATCTTTTCTGTGATAAAAGAACAGCAGCCTTTTTCATTCTTATTCTGCGAATGAGATCAACAGGAGTTGCTCCAGTTAATTGTTTTATTTTTCTGCATAATTGTTTATTATCCATTTTCAGTAGTGTACAAAGCATAGAGACGTTAAACTCCGAGTTTTCTATATTTTCTTCTATGACAGAAGCAAGCTGTTCCATAAAAATCTCATTCATGTCAGGTTTCTTATTTTCAGGCTGAATAGATTGTCCTATTGCATCTATTTTCATTTTCCTTTCCATTGTATTGCGAGCAGAAAGTAGTTGTTGCATACGCAATCTTAATTCATCGATGTCAAAAGGTTTGGGAAAGAAAACATCTACCCCCGCTGATATACTCTTGAGCTTAGTCTCTTTATCATCTTTTGCAGTCAGCATGATGATTGGGATAACAGAAGTTCTTTGGTCTTCTTTTAGTCTTTTACTCAATTCTATTCCATTCATTTCGGGCATCAGTTGGTCTACTATAACTATAGTCGGCTGCTGTTCGATAGCGATAGTCAATCCTTCTTTTCCATTCGATGCATAAAGACAATGATAGTCTTTAGAGAATGTCTCCCCTAGAAATGATTGTATTTCCGGGTTATCGTCTATTATTAATAAGGTGAATAGTTCATTATTTGAGCTATCTTGGATATCTGTTTTATTTAGTTTTTCCTTAGAAGGAGTGATAATCTCATTGACTATAGGTAGAGAAATAGTAACAAGTGTTCCATGGTTTTCTCCGTCACTATTTATTTCGACTTGGCCACCATGTAATTCTATGAATTTCTTAACGATATATAAACCAATGCCACTTCCATCTTTTCTTTTCGTCTTATTCATACTTTGGAAATAACGGACAAATACATAAGGGAGGTCTTCTTTTTTTATTCCATTACCTGTATCCGAGATTTGAATGATGACATTTTTATCATTTGTAGCAATAGAGATGTCTATTCTTCCGCCAGTTGAAGAACTATATTTTATGGAGTTTGTTATAATGTTTGATAGTGCTGATTCTATTTTGATTCTATCAAGACTCATCCATATCTGCTCTTGCTCGGATGTTACAGTGACTTGAATGTCTTTTTCAGACAAGGTCGCTGAAAATGAATTGATTATATCTTTCATTATAGAGCATAGTTCAATGTTCGAACGAATTAAGGTACTGTCTTCTTCATGATTGATCTCCTTGAAATCTAAGACTTTATGTATAAGAATATTGAGCTTTAATGCATTTTTATATATAGTCTCTAATTTATTTTTATATTCGTTTTTTTTTGTTTCAGCAATTAATGTACTTAAAGGGGCAATGATTAAACTTAAAGGAGTTTTAAGTTCGTGTGAAATATGAACAAAAAAATCCATTTTGAGATTTGATAATTCCAGTGTCTTTTCTTTTTCTATCCGTTCATACTTCTTTTTAATATTTGATTTAATGTATCGGATTGTTATCAGAATTATAAAGATGAATACAATTGTATATAAAATATAAGCTATAGATGATGCATACCATGGTGGGAGTATCGTAAACTCAAATTCTGTAATTGGAGAAACCTTAGAATCTTCAGAATTTCCATTTCTGATAAATAGTTTATACTTCCCATGGTATAAATTGGCAAAGGAAATACGATTCTGTCCAGAACTTAATTTAGTCCATTCAATCTCATTTTCTAAACGGTAATAAAATCCATTGTCAGTTCCTGAATTATAAGTAAATGTAGACAATTCAAATGTAAGGTTTCTTTTTGTGTAAGGTAATTCAATTTTGTTTTGATACCTAATGCTGTTTCCTTCATAATCTATATTGGGCAGTAATCTCTTGTTATTGCTTACTATAGAAGTTATGATTGCTTGATTTATCTTTTTTACTTTTTGTAATGTGTTTGTCGATAAATAGGAAATCCCATCATATCCACCCCATAAGATTACATTATACTCTTTATCATAAAACCCAGATTGATAATATTGCTCATAAACTGTTACATCTGTTTTGTGCAATGTGTTTAGATTCCAAGTTTTTAATCCCCCCGTACATGAAATCCATATATTGTTAGTTTCCAAAACAAATGAGTGAAACTGATTTCCAAGTGGCAATTCTTCAATTTTTTCTACAGCACATGTTAATACATCTATTTTGTAAAGTATATTGTTGGAAGAATACCACAAAGACTGTACTCCATCATACAACATGTTGTCCAAATAGATGTCTAATTTGCGAATTTCTTTTGATTTACAATCAACTTTAACTAGTCCATCTTGTGTATTAATCCATATAGTCCCATACTTATCCGCTTGCAGTTGATAAGCAATATCACTAACTTTTGTTTTAATGTCAGATTCTGCTAGATTCCATGTGGCATAAAACGGTGATTTGTTATTATGCGATAGTAGCTTTTTTTTGTCAATGATAAAGACTCCACCTAAATAAGTTGTAACCCATAAGTAACCCAGTTCATCTTCATATATGTCATATGCCCATTTGGCATTTCTTTGGTTTGAGGAGTCTATAATCGTATAATAAATGAATCTTTCTTGTATGTAATCGTATCGAGCAACACCTCCATCAGTAGCAATCCATATTGTATGTGTCCGATCTTCATAAATACATCTAATTTGGTTATGTGTAAGCGGGAATTGTATGTTCTCTGTGTTGAACCATTTAACCTTTTTTGTTTTGTCAAATAGCAATACTCCATTTGTTCCACCTAACCAATAGTATCCTCGGGAGTCTTTCAGAATATGAGTGAATTCATTTCCACTACCTGTACCTGTTATTTCTGATAAATGAATAAACTGAAAAGATGTGTTATCTACTAATAAGGATACACCATAATCCGTTCCTAGCCAGATGTTGTTATTCTTATCAACATAACTACACCAAATGACATTATTTGAAAGTGAATGTTCATTTCGGGAATCATGAATGATATGGTTTACTTTATTATGTTTTAAATCATAAATATATAGTCCATTATCAGTTCCCGTCACGAGATTCTTTTTATTATCAAAAGCAAGGGTCTTAAATGAATTGTTTGGTAAAGATTTTGGTTGAGTTATTTGTTGATTTTGAGTATTATAATGAAGTAAATGCCCTTCTGTCCCAATCCATAGACAAGCCTGCTCCTCATCCCATAATAATGAATTGACCATTGATTTTTGGAATTGTTGTGGCAAAGGTACTAATTCTCTTTCCTGTTTTTGAGGGTCATAACAACTAAGTCCATCGTATGCTCCAATATATAGTTTACCGTCGGCTGGTTCAAAAGTATAAACTATAGATTTTGTTTTTGATGACTTTATTGGCATAGAATGGATAGTCTTGTTTTGAAGGTTGTAATATACTAATCCTTCTTTATTGGTACCTAACCACAGCTTATCATCCCATAAAATCATGGAACGGACAGATTTTACACATTGCGTAGCTGGATGTAAATTCTCAAACTGTTCTGTTAAAAGATTGAAGAAACGTAACCCTTTATCAGTGCCTATACAAAGATACTGTTCATTCAATTGTAAAATCGTTGTTACATTTATATACTCAATAGATGGGTCTATTGACAACTTATATATTTGGTAGCCATTATAGGTGAATAACCCTCTTTTGGTGCCAATCCAAATCATACCAGTATTATCTTGAAAGACAATATTTATAATGTTAGATTCTATGGGTAAATATATATTTTTAAAACTTTGGTATTGATAGTTATGGGTGAAAGTTGTAAATTCATTTCCAAAACCATATGTTCGTGTTGCTCCATTAAATAAATATAGCATGAGAATTAAGATAATTCTGTAGCGTTTTATTATTGTATAAGGCTTTTTCATATTATGTTGAGTTAAGGAATTATATTATAGTGTCAATTTGTTAGCTAATTTGTTTGTGTATAGCTAGGATACATCTATAGGATTAAATTTATATTATATGTTAATTTATTCCTAATGAAAATTGTTCGAAAGTAGTCATTTTATTAAATTAATGCAAGATATATAAAAAAAATAGTGCGGGTAGACTTTTATATAACCTTTGTTAACAAAAAACAGAGGGCGAATGTTGTATTTCTAGTTAAAAAATAAAGTTCCTATCAGGGAAAACTCTTTTTCTGATAGGAACTATGTGCTAAATTATGTCAACAAATAAAGGTTATGTCAGCCAAGGATTTTGGTATGGGTCATAGCTTGTTTGAAATGTTGCTAGCTGCCAATCCATCACTTCTAACTTGTCGCCAGCTAGTTTTCGTGGTATTTGTGGATTCAGTTTTAGTTTTGCAGCATCATTAAGCCACTTCATAGATGTTTCATAGTCTTTTAGTCTGACTACGCTTACGTTATTAGGTGCGACGAGCTTAGTTAGCTCATAAATAGCCAAACGTACCATATGTTTTTTTATATTGTAGTTTCTTGGATCATGTAAAGACAAATTGAAGTTTTGTTGAGGGCTGTCAGCATTCACATCTATTTCTGGGTAAAAGACTTTCCCTTTATATACAACATACTCATGACTATTCAACTCATATTTATTACAATTTGGATCATAATCAGCGATAGCCCCCCAGCAGTCTCCCTCTACAGGAGTTTTGATATTATCAAATCCTTCCGATGAAATCAGGGTGTAGAAGGCTCCGTTAAACCGAACTACATCCCATAAAGAATATTCTATCGGTTCCCATTCAACAAAAGTAGCCTCAAGCCATGCTGAGACTGAAGGAATTCTGATGTCTCTGAATTTGAACCCGTTTTCATCCAAACAAATATAGGCAACTGCATTATATCGTATGATATCGCCTTTTTTATATGTAGCGAATTGTGAATAGGAGGGAAGAGAGTCTACATTAATATTCGGATGGGTATATTCTTCCCAATAATCCGTTATAGCAGGTGCTTTGTACCCTGAAATGGAGCGGATGACTTCATATAACTTAGCTTTATAGTATATATGAGCGGAAACAGGATAAGTAATCATACGGTTATACTCTGCTATGTATTTCCCTTTGTTCAATTCTGCTTCAATCTCATAGTTTTCTGAGAGGTATTCAATGATACTCATTTCAACAGATTCCTCAGCCTGAATAAAACGTTCTGAATTTCCCCTTGTCATTTGACTAAGAGCTTCAGGGGTAATGATACTCAGATAATCACTGTCATTTAAAAATCTTCTGTACATAACATTAATAATTAAATCCATCATAATGAGCAACGGTAGTGTATAATGTGGAAGAACTGTCGCCGCCATTTTTAAATCTGTTCCATGTATCTCTTAAATAATAGCAAAGAAGGTAATCCAAACAGTCTGAAAGATGCCCGTATTTTTCGTATTTTACACCAGTCTTTGTGTCGGTAATCCTTGACTTGTTCTTGCTCCCGTCTTCATTTTTTAGTTGATAAAGTAAGTCTTCAGTCAGTTTACGGCATCTTATATCAATCTGGATTTCCCAATTTCCAAATCCGGAGAATAGTTCATTGATAAACTCACAGCGTTTGGTTTGCGGGGGCTGCTTCTTCAACAACTTTATCTTTGGTCTTAAAATCCCCTTTCCGAAGATATCAGCGATAATTGTGAAATTGTTAACCCCATCTTCCGAAGTTGTGGAGCGTTGTAAGCCTGCGGGATCTCCTGTCACATCTACTCCACCAATGTGTTTTTCTCTATATAACTTTTTCTGTATCTTTCGTGCAAGCCCAGGAGTGTTGTTTTCCTTGTCTTCGGCCTTGCCCAGTATTTCCTCCAAAATATAGACCTTCTTGTTTTCATAATCTATTTGTACTAATAATGTTGACATATGGGGCGCCACATTAAAATCCCATACAGTGATAAGGGGTTTGGAAGGATCATATACTTTCTCTTTCAATCCAGTTATCAGGTGCCTGTTGCCGTCAAATTGTCTATAAATAGCCATGTCGTTGGCCTCCACGAAGTCCCAGTTGCCGTACAGCAACCGTTCTTTCGTCGCTTGGTCGCTGATTTTATTCAGGGCTGCTTCGTATGTCTGCCGGAAAGCAATATCTGGATTGTCGAACACAGAGAAAGGAACATAGAATTCACCCTCACGTGGTGTAACTTTATCACCGTTGTTATCTTGTACGAAGCGGTCGCGTACCCAGTTGGTGGTTGGATTGGTTGTTAATAACATCTTAGATACTTTAAAAGTTTCGTGTGTTTTCCAGCGAAGACGAGAAAACAATACTTCAATAGCTTTTTGACTGATTTCTGAGACTTCATCCACCGCACAAATGGTTGCCTCCATTGAGCCGAACCGCTCAAAGTTAGGGTCTGAAGGCTGGTCGGCCAGATCGAGCATGAGAATGACCGAACCATTCCAGAAACGCAGTGTCCCTGCTACGTTGTTGATGTGGTAGTGTTCATCTTCAACTAATCCCCAGTTCTTGATTATCATCCGGATGGTATTCCAGGTGGACTCCTTCAGAGATTTCAGGGTCTTGCGAGCGACAATCGCACGTATATCTGAAAAACGGATACAACTACTCACTAACCAAACACTAGCTAAATAACTTTTTCCACCCAAATAACATTCATTACCATTCGCTACATGATAACCGCTTTCGCTGCTATATGTTTCCATACAGATTAGACTATATCTTCACCCTCAACTCAGGGGTCTCCCATTTCCGACCGCTTGGCCGTACTCCTTTCGGATAGTCGTTGAACTTTCCGGTTTCCCGGCTTAGCTGCTGATTGTCTTCACCTTCCAGTGGTCAGAGTTCCCAGCAATTAAAGAGATTGTTTTCTATACATTACTGCATAGGCTGGCAGTGATTGTTTACCAGCAGCACCCCCGCCTAAAATCAGTTGAGGGACATTATGGTTACCACATTGGGAACAATATGGCTTATATTGCGGATTTAGGTTTGCATCGTATCCTATTAGTTTTTGTTGAATCTCTCCACCACATTGTGGACATTCCGGCTGGAGTAGTTTCCAAAGTTCGTATTGCTTAGGAGATGGACAAAAGTCAATTTTAAGATTCCGGGGGGCTTTTAATCTTACACCCCCCATCAGATTATTTCAATTGATATATTCTTTTCTTTCTCCAGCAATAGATTCAAAGCGTCAGATGTGTTACGAGAATTCAGTACTTTTCCTTTTACAGAATTGACGCCAATGATTATACATCCCGCAGAATCTTTTTCAGTTGTTCCGCTGTGGACCAAAATGCCGATAAAATGGGGTACATTATGTAACAATGGAAGCCTGCGTTTGAATTTAGGGCTGTATTCCATAGTAACTTTGTAGATACCTGCTGGGATAGCAGTTTGTGCATACACTTTCCCTTTGCATTTGCAAGCAATACCTTTAGAAGTGTTTGGACATGCTAATGGCAGGGAACGCACTTTATCTTCGATTGTGTTACAAAAGAAGTTTCCATCTATCAGCAGATCTCCTATAGTATATGTTTTCCCGTAAAATTTTCGTTTCAGTGTGATTTTCATATTTGTGTTATGGTTAAGGTTGTATATGAACGAATAGATTTTTTTCTTAGATTAGTTTAGATGAATATAGACGCCGGTTTAGTGGATATTTAAAATAGGATAGTATAAGATTCAATTTCTTGAATATTTTAAGGTGCTCCTGCTAGAACACCTTGTTTTGAGTGTGTGGGCTTTTATATAGTAAACTTTCCAATTTCCTCAATTTGTCTTGTAACTTTCTTCTTCATACCTTCTAGCTCTTCATTATCATCTTTAATATTCTGTATTTTAGTTTGATTTTTTTCTATCTGTACCGTCATGTCTGCTTGAATATGCTTCAGTTTTTCAATAGTGGAGGTAAACACACGGTTTGCACATTCGATTTTTCCTTTAAAAGACTTTTTCCAAATCATACTTTATTTCTTTTGAATTTTTATAAACTCTGAATAATTAATATAAACATAAGGATTGTCGCTGCTAATACTTTGGTGTACAGCCTTTACTTTCCATCTCCACCATAAGAATTTGTGTTTATACTCTAGCCAAATTGCCTGTTGTAAATTAACAGGCAGATATAGCTTACCTTTCAACAGGTTGTCTTCAATCGTTCCATCTAGTTTCAAATGAGGAGTATCCATTTTTACTTTACGAACGGAAACTGTTATAGTATCGTAAACGATAGTAGAATCTCTTATTTCAGCCTGAATAGGTGCATCCACAGTTATTTGATGTTTACCTACGGCTTCCAAATCCTTAATCCGTATTCCCATTTTCTTTATCTGAGCAACATTGGTGGCCCTGTATTTTTCGTATTCATCCACTGTAAGTTTTAGAGTTTGTACTTCAATAACTGTTATACAAGAATCGATTTTCATTCTTTTTACATCAGAAAGAAGAGATCCCGTATTGGCTGAATAGCGGTCACGTTCTTGTTTAAGGTGCTTTACCTGTACCCTCAATAAATGAATTGTAACCAATGCTGCACTCAGGACGACAATAGCTGTTAAGCTGATCTTATTCATCTTCATCATCAATTGATTCTTGTGGAATGAACCAGATTTCATCACCCAGATAGGGGGTTCCTGTCAGTTTAATCAGATATCCTTTATTTAGCCGCTGGATGGAAGTCAAAACTTCTAGGACTTCTGCTTCCCGACCTGCGAGAGAGGTTAATCTGTCGAACTTTAAAGCTTCCGACATTTTTATCATAACGACATCACCTACATTTATCATAACTTTTATTATTAATATTTTTACAATTGAACAATAATCTGTATTCCTCCATCCTTCTCTTTTTTATGGAAGGAACGACTTTCCCTTTATAGTGGCAAAATGCAATATAGTCATCGTATATCTTCCTGTTTCCTTTTTCCAACTTTCTGATTAAAGTGGACTTCTGCTTTTTTCCAAATCCTAAAAGTCTGTATTCACCTACATTATAAGCTAAAGTGCCTAGAATAAGTGAGTCACTACCAAAATCACGGAATAACTCACATTTCAAGCGCAGGTCTTTTCTGAGGATCGAGTCTGCAAATTTTTCAGATATTCGATGGTCAAACGCTTCTTCTTTTAGCAGACGGTGTCCATATCCGACATATGGAAAATGTTTCAGTGAATGCCAGCCTTCATATTTCTTGATGCAGACAACTGCTTTCTCAAATAAATCACTCTCAGGGTGTTGGAAGCATGTTGTCTTTTGCAAATCAACTATACATTCTTTTTTCCCTATCTGAAGAGAATCTTTGGGTACCAGAAATATCAGGCATAATAGAATCACCTTTCTGTTCAACGGCCACCTTTTAATAGTTCCTTAATATCTTCCCGCATTTCTTTCAGATCAGCTCTCATAGAAGTAAATTGTGCCATAGTTGCTTCAAATACGGTTTTATCCAGTTTAATGGCATCTATTTTCTCGTATTGGTCATTGATTTTCATCTCCAAAGAAGTGCATTTGTCGGTCAGTTCGGCTATCCTTGATATATTATTCATGTGCTGAACATACATCGTTACGATAAAGGCGACGACAGTAGTCAAAGTTTTGAAGTTATTAAAGACGAATTCTCTAAATTGTGTCATGTGTCAGGTATTTATTGAGTTAAAAAGCAAAGTAAAAGCGTCTGTCAAAGCACGGATTATCTTTTCTGCCGCATTGACATCTTTTAGTCCATAGAGGGTTAATCCTATTATTAACACCATAAATATTCCTCTTTCCAGATTCTTTCTTTTCTCAGGACTCATTCTCATCTTTGTTTGGTGTGGGTATGACAACATTAAAGATTACGCCACTTTCACCCTCAATCTTGATTCTTGCCTCTTGTGAATGCTTGATAGGATAAAGCTCCATCAAAGCCTTGGCAGCATTTACGGAAACTGCCCTAAGAGGTGCCGGTGACAGACTTACGCCAAACTTGTCTTCGTAATTGCTTGTTGCAGTTTCCTCCATAACGGCTTTCAATGTCTCTGCAACCTGTAACTTTACTGCAATGGTCTCCATATCTGCATGTTCTTTTTCAACCAGTTTTTTTATATGGGCCTGAATATATGGTTTTGACAACAGTTGTCTTCCGGACATTAGAGCTTTATCTTCATCTGCATAGAAGACTTCTTTGTAACATTTGCAGTGTTGCCCGGCAAACTGTATTCCTCCACAGACATAAAGATTACAGAATTCTTCCTCTTCATGAGTTAGGCGCTGTTCTGCAGCATCAGATGTTTTTTCATTTTTCATACTTTTAATAATTGAATTTGAAATAAGTCCGGTATACATAGAGACCGGACTTATGGCTCTTTTCAAAGAATAGACTTTTCTTGAGATACAGGTTGTATAATTGCGGACTTTTTCTCAATCAACTGTTCCATTAGAGATTGATAAAAAATATCTGCCAAGGCGTCTGCACAACTCTCCGCATCAGCCAGCGAATTGATTAGTTTCATGTTGAAAGCTATTCTAAGATCATATCCTGTAATAGCAGCCATTAGTTCATTACCGTCATATCCTTGTACCCCGAATAACATCTTGTCACTTTCTTTTTTGAATGAAATGATTTCCTCATCTTCCATATTCTTATATTTTAAAATGCGCTCTTGTTTTTTCTTTTCTAGGCAGTAACGTTTCTTCACCTTCTCCGCTCATCCTCAAACGATTGGAACAAACAGCAACTACATGATGCGTAGCTTCAACATCGGCATCAGCGTCATGTGCATCCTCTAGCTCAATTCCCAACCGGTCAGCTAATAATTCCAGTTTATAAGAGGTGACTTCAGGATTATGTGCAAAGCACAAGCGTCCCAGATCAATTGTATCAATATAATGAGGTTGAAAATTCCCATAAAAGTCGATGGTACCTGCAAACACCTTTTCAAAGTCTTTTATTAATCCCCCATAGTTTATTATTTGCTGGAGAAAGCCTATGTCAAACGTGATGTTTTGTCCTATCAACACTGGTTTGGTTTGCTTTCCTTTGGTTAAAGTACAGCGCTCGGCAAAGTGGATAATATCTTTTGCTATTTCATGGATATTCATACCCTGCTTGATAAGCATATCCACAGTGATACCGGAATAAGTCAATGCCTCCTGGTCATAGCCCATTGGCTGCGAACGCTCAAAGCCTTCCAGTTCCAGTTCACGCTTGTTTTTTAAGACTTTACGTTTAGTAGGACCTCCAATTTCCTGTTTATCGTATGGTTGAATGTACTTGACATAGCGGTCAATGACCTGCCAGTTATCCATCCGGACTGCATGCATTGCTATCTGTGTGCATGCACTTTGGGTACAATCCAATCCTCCTGTCTCGAAATCAAGTACAATTCCGACGAAGATTTTAGGTTCTGTCTTAGGTGCTGCCATACTAAAGCCGATTAAATTCACAAAAGATTTTATACTCGAACTTCTCTTTGGAAGCATCATTACGAATAATGCAGTCAAAGAACTTCTCACCTAAGTGTTTACGTCCTTTATCCCGTTTGAGTCGGTTTGAATCGATGCCTCGCAGGGAGAGGGCATCTTGCGAACAAATAATCAGAACTGAAACAATATCATAGCGTTCACAATGGTTATTGCATAACGTTTCAAGTCCTTTCTCATCTATGACATACGAACAGACACCTTTATTAGGAATCTGCTTGTGCAGGGCAAAATACTCATATCCACCGAAACGGGTATATGCCAACATATCCTTTTTATCAGGGACCTGGGAAGCATTAATAAAATAATGCTCTACACCGTCAGTCTCTTCCGTTCGTTTGGGACGTGTGGTGTATGATACAATAGTTGGTACATTCAATTGATTTCGTAGAAATTCAGCCATATAGGTCTTGCCTGAACCGGAATCTCCAACGATGGCAATAATGATAGGTTTCATTTATATACTCATAAGAGTGGATGTTTTGTAAGTTTGTAAATTGTTGGCGCCATTATAATCACTATACCGGATCACAGCACTAATAATAATCACTTTATTGGTCAAATCTGTTATCTCTTTCTTATGTTCGGTGTAGTAATCGTTCCACATAACTAGTTCTATCATATCATTATTTTGCTGGAGCTTTAGTTTGCAGAACTTTTTTTTCTCACCGGTGACTTTGTCCTTGTATGACGCCTCAGACATTTCAGAGACGGTGACACAGACAACAATTCTTTTACCTTCATTTTCAAGAATGGAGGCATCACGCAATGACATATAACAGACTTTTCCTTTCAGCTTGTTTTTAGCTTCAGAATTATCATAGATACGATGATAATCAATTCTTCCCACACCTGATACGGCAATTTGTTGCATGGACCAATAGTAATGCTTATCTGTTAATGATTTTGGGAAATCTTCTTCTGAGAGTTGAAAGCCAAGCTCTTTAGCTGCTCGCACCAGAATGGAATATCGTTCAGTAACTGCCTTTACATTTTCCAATTTGTCAAAGCATCCGGAAAGAACTAAGTTTTTTACATGACGGGCATTCACTGGGACGCGGACGGCCTCTTGTTCATCATCCGGGTCATCCCAGTATTCGTATTTTTTTAATTTATATTTGAAAATACGATGGATAAAATTCTCTATGGAGATGAACCGTCCGTTCTTTTCCCTTTCTTCCAGTAAATATTCTGCAGCCTTATCACCTAACATCTTAATTTTAGTCAGTGACCAAAATATTTCATCTGTTTTGTAGTCAGTGAAAAAATGCTTTATGGATACGTTGATATCCGGAGGTACAATTTTAGCCCGACTGCATTGTTCCATTTCTGACATCAGCAGAACTACTTCTTTATCATCGGCCCACTGAAGAGCAATAGTATAGAATGCCGAAGGATAGTTTGCTTTCAGCCAGGCACCAGCAAAGGCTGTAAGTGCGTATGCGGCTGCATGCGACCGGTTAAATGAATATTTTCCTGCAACCTCAATCTTATGCCAAATTTCTTCTGCTTCATAATCCGGACAACCATTATTAACCGCCCCTTTTATAAAATCTTCTTTTAAGGTTGCCATAAGGTCTGCTTTCTTCTTTCCAATAGCCTTTCGCAAGTAGTCGGTCTTTCCTAGGTCAAAGCCTCCGAGACTGTGTGCGATGGACATAAACTGTTCTTGATAACAGTTGTGTACAATCATATTGTTGGCACAAAAACTGTGTCTTTTCCAAACGCTTAGGTCATAAGTCATTTTCTCAGAACTCGTAGTCACAGATAACACTGGACACCAAATTGGATACTGTCTGTATTCTTCATCTATTTTATCATCCTGAGTGTAAAATGTCTTTATTCGATGTTCTCCAGGGATAAGTTTACCAGCTTGTATCCAGCCTAACTGGGTCAATACCCTATGATCATCTGTACAATATAACTTTCTTCCCATTGAGGTTTTGATAAGAACTGTTTTCTTTATTCCCTTCTTGTATGTCCGCGTTACTTGCTGGAAAGTGCCGTCTTCTGTAAGGACAAAATCTCCGGGTACTATATTTTGAATCGATTTGCATCCCTTTCGGGTAGCTATTCTTGTATCTTCGGCAATACACATAATCCCATATGTATTCTTAGTGGCTTCATACGTTCCGAAGCTGTACACGGGAGCCACTTCGCCATGTTTGTACTTGATATAGTCGTCTGTTGCCTTGATTTCCAATGTGGCAGGACGGTAAAGTGCATTAATGGCAATCAGATCTTCGATGCAGTCAGGCCTGACATCCGTAATGAAACGGGTGATTCCTTTGGAAGCAAACTGAAAGACATTTTGGGTATATCCTTCGGCCAACAGCTTATATGTTCTGCTATCCTCTATTTCATTTTGGGTGATGGATTCAATACTGTAGTTTTTCTCATATACTCTGTTGACGATGTTGATAACCGCACTTAGTTTGGATAGTTCTTTAGTGGCAAGAACATCCTCTTTTAGTAATCCTATTTCATCCACTGCATACCCATCAAATTCAGATACCAATAACTCGTCCATTTTGCGAATTGGCAAAAAGTCGAAGCATTCTGCTGGTTCTCCGTCCTTGGTTTCAGGTGTTACTATGATGGCTGAGGCATGAATGGAAGTGGAACGTGGCTGCCCCATAATCGTTCGTATATCCTCAATTACGTCTGGATAATCGTGGACAAACTTATTCACTTTCTTGTTCACTGCTGCCAATAAGAATAAGTCCGTCCAATCTTGTTCATCATTGAAAATAGCGGTTATATAGTTAACAATATTCAAAGGAACACGATAAACACGTGCCACATCTTTAATGACCGCCTTTAGTTTCATGCTTGAAAAGGTACCAGCGGAAAAGACACGTTGCTTACCGTTTATATTGTACCTCTGTTCCAGGTATTCTTTGATTTCCTGCCTTCGATCCGACGCATAATCGACGTCAATATCCGGGAGGGCGGAATGCCCTCCTTCCACGAGTCCCTTACCGACAAAGCTGTCTATTACCGGTAAAGTGCCCTGACTTTCCTTAAGATTTATCCCGGATACCTTCATTTATTGATTTCATTTAAAGTCCATAGCAAGTCACGATTATCAAAAAGAATGTCATCGCCTTTACGAAGTTGGTCAGCATATACCTTCATTTGCCTTCCACTACGTATAATCTGAAACTCGGCATCCTTATGGAACCGGTAATCTTTTCCTTCAATCTGAACCTCGACATATCTTTCTCCGGGAAGCAATTCAATGTCTTCACCAATGATGCTGACCGCTTCCGTCCAGTTCAAACCGCATCGCTCGGGTACTAGAAAACGTGAGAAAATTAAATCATACTTAACCGGGTCTATAGAGATAATGCCTAGCAGGTATGAAACCAGAGAACCACCAGCCGAACCACGGCCAATACCTGTCACAATACCTAATTCACGTGCTTTTTTCACCATATCCCATTGTATTAAAAAATAGTCCACATTGTTTGTAGATTCTATGATATAGACCTCTTCCTTCAAGCGTTCCTTATATTTGGCGTGACCGTATGACGGGATTTTTGCTGTCAATCCTTCTTCTAGCAGGCGAGTAAACATACGATGCCGGTTGCCATATTTCTTTTTTTCATCTGGCAACATTACATACTCAGGCATGTACATTTTACCTGTTTCATAGTAAGCCTTTGCATGGGTGGCAATCTCTACCGTGTGGCTGCACATCCTTTTATAAAGGACATCGATATCCCATTTTCCAGAGTCAAATAGCTGGCAGCACACATTGTAGTGCTCATCCACGTCTTTAAAATACTGATCCTCACTTTGCTCATGAGCTGCACCCGAAGCTATTTTATTCAGGATGATCTTGTTTTTTGCATCGTCCTTGTCCAAATAATAGTTGTCACAAATGAGTATTGGTTCCACACTGAAAGTCTGTGTCTTAGGTTCGTAGAAATGATTGAAGAAATTCAGGGTTGCTCGTAGGACTTCCACATCAATACGCTCAGCCTTATACTCGCTTAAATCTACCTGATAGTATATTTTATTATCAAATGCAATATTCATGGCATAGAGTATTTGGGAGTTTTTCTTCATCCAGTAGGATGCCAGCTTGCCAAAGACCAATACATTTCCTTCTGCATGAGTAAGCAACCCGGACAGAGTTAACGTGTTAGTAGGGGAGTCCACCATAATCTCTTTTTGGATGCGTAACAAATTCCTAAGTCCTTTTTGTGACTGGCAGTAAATCTTCATGTCCACCTTATTGCCTTCGTGTTCCAGAGTGAATGAATATCCGAAAACATATTTCAATCCAGCTTTGGTACACTCTTTCTGCAAATTCAGGGTAGCCGCCATTGTATTCCGGTCACAGATTCCAATGGCATTCTGTCCCAGATACTTTGCTTTCTTTACCCAGTCAGACAATTCACCACTACCATTTAACAGTTCATATGAGGTATGAACTCCCAGATTAACAAAGGGAACACTTACTTTGCATGGAGTGCGTTTGCCAATATATTTCAGGATATTGAATTTAAACTTCTCTCTCAGGTCATACCAATACCAATTTCTGCCAAACTGGAAAGCGATATAATAAATCTGTTCCTGCATGAGTACCTCGGGATTTTCCATCAGGTTAAACTGAAGGTTATTCTCTTGTCCCCTGAAGACGCAACGTGCTTCCGTCAAATCGGCCAGATACATCTTCCCGAAGCCTGTCACCTCGACTACTTCATTGTCTATTTGTCTATAAGCAATCTTATTGGCTTCCAGCCATTTTTTGAGTTTTTCCATTATTTTGATTCTTGTAATTTAGTTAGTTTATACTCAATGGGAGTTTTCAGTCTTTCAGAGAAAATGTTATAAATCTCTTTAGAGTCCAGCTCTTCCCAGTCTTTCGAAGCATCTTCGATATCAGCGATGAAGATGTCAAAATACGGGCTCATTTCGTCCGCCGCCTTTTTGATAGCCTCTACCGCATCACCGTCATACCCTAGTACAATTGTCCGTACCCCTTTGCTTTGCAGCTTATAAATCTGGGTTCTGGATATTTTCTTGCCAAAAGTTGCCACTACAGTGATTTGGCTGTTATCGTATAAATTCAATTTACGAGTCAATGCTACAACATCAAATATCCCTTCCACCACAATAACCGTATCCGTTTCCTCCTCTATGACTGAGTCATAATTATAAAGCAGTTTGACAAAGTCATTTTCAGTAGAATTACGGAATCTGGTTATCCGATATCCGCCTTTACGTCTTATCCTGGCATTATGTCTGTCTATCTCGTCTTTGTTCCATATATGGCGCGATACATAGCCTACGATATCCCCGTCATCTATGACCGGGAAAATCACATACGAGTCAAATTTGTAGTTAAGCCTGCGGGTTGTCCCCGCAGGGAAATAATCAAAATCATCATATGTGAAACCGCGTGACCGGAGATAATTATCGGTAAAACATCTTTTGTAGAAATCCGGAAGTTCAATGATACCGAGCGTATCGTCAATCTCTTCTTCTTCATCCAGTGGGAACAATAATGTATCGTCCAGCTTGGCGTCCAGATCGACTGTTGGTGTTACAGCCAAGTCAGGTCTTTCTATACTTTCCAGCAATTGTTCCAGCGTGTATGTTGAGTGCATACATGAGAAACAATGTGCCATGAAAGGCTTCTTACGCGATGTCTCCTTGCCGATGTAAACACCGAATTTTTTCTCTTTACCACAAAAAGGACATTTGGATACTAGATTTTTACCGGCACCGTCCGGCTTGGCATCCAGTTCCCGGCTGATCTCTCGGATTAGGAGGTCCTTTTCTTCTTTTGACAACGCCATCTGCCATTAACGTTTTAAATTCATTGTCCTACGTGCATCATAAAAAATCTCGTTATCATAATCAGTTGCTATCTTTAGTGTCTCACCTTTTTTAAAGAATCTCGATTTGGCTATATGCAGCCTCATGGTATCCTCCTTTCTTTCTGCGGCAGACTGGTTCAAACTTATCAGGTGGGTGCATGGTCTTGATAGTCCCTTGGCTTCCGAACAATTATATTCAGTTAATACATTATTCTCATCATTTAGCCATTCACGGTTTTCTATAGTAGCCTGGTAAGTGACTACCATCCAGATATTTTCATCGGCTGCAAGGTCTTTCAGATCATTCGCAACTGCGATCCTTTTGCTCCGTTCGTGTTCGGCATCCCATTGGCGACGGCTTGCGTCAGTCAGCAGGTCCATACTGTCCACTATCACGATATCGGGTGGGTGGTTGTTCAGCTTTCTATATTCGGCTATTGCATTCTTGACATCTAAAGTAGATACGCGGCTGTTAAACCTGGGAAAAGTTCGTACGGTAATACTTCCTTTATAGTTTTCTATCTGGCGTTGGAACTCTGCCATTTCCTCATCTGTAATCCGTCCACGTTCAAAGTAAAAGCTGTTTTTGGAAATCAACCCTCCGCTATAGGCATCCAAAGCCTCCGCTTCAGAGCCTTCTAATTGAAGATGTATTACGTGAAGTCCGCTATCAATGCATGCACGGATACCCACGTGCTTGGCTATATGAGATTTTCCTACACCTGTCGATGCGAGAAAGCAAGTCAGCTGTCCACGCAAGCTACGTCCTCCATTCAGAGCGTCCAACTCGTGAACATAAAAACGGGTAACCGGAACCAGTGTAGAGTGTTGGCTTTCCAAATCTTTTTGCTTGTTCTTTTGGAACCGTTCGCCGAATGTTTTTCCTACGTCTACAAATGCAGACGATTTGAGCGTAAATCCGGATAGCCAGTCGGCATATTCCCTAAGTTTTTCCTCTGCTTTTCCCTGTTTGCTCTGATTGTATAGTTTGCCAACTTCTGAATAAACAGCCTGTAATCTGACTCCCTTTATGTAAGATTCCAACATATCTAGAATCACTTCCTGGTTTTTCTCACCATCACATTCTCGAAATGTATCGATAAGTTCGATAGCGTCATAATCTCCATTGAACTGTTGTGACAGAACAGCGTATGAAGGTGGAGACTGGTAATTTCTGTAGTAGTTACCTATCCCTAGAAGTAGTTTCTGGAAGCTCTTGTCCGGCATGTATTCAGATTTTACATGCTGGACAAGTACATTACAAACTGCTTCATAACGCATGGAGGTTGCAAAGAGTTCGTACAAAAAATCAACGCTCAAAGGATTTATTCTTTCTGTTTTCATTTTTTCTTGTTAAATTCTTCTATTCTCAATCTGTACAATTCCGGATAATTGAGCCGGGTACGTTCCATACATGCTTCTTTTTTTGTACATGTCTGGCAGGAAGGCGAGAATGGGTTCCATAATAAAGTGGATGAAGCGCATATATAGTACCCGACTGTGGTAGAAAGCGCACGGCTCTTGGTCGTTTCCTCATACTCTGGATTCACATACCTGAAAAGCGGATGTTGTTTCCTGTCTTTTATCAATCCAAGCAGTTCATTCCGGGATGTTCCGATAGCACGAAGCCATTTATCTTCATAATACCGGTTACTTCTTTTATTAGCCAGAAACCGTTCCACGGCTTTCTTTCCAAAAGAATGGGTAACTTTCCATCTGATTCTTAGATATGAATTGTCAAACCGGCTTATTGTATAGACTTGGCATGTACAATAATCAACAACCCTTTCATCGCTGATTTCCTCGCTATATACTCCCCCCAACATTTCCAGACAAGAGCTAATCACCCGGATAGCAATTCCTCCTTTGGGAAATGTGAATGTTGGCATGATAGAGTTTTGTATCAAAAAGGAGAATACAGCAATGATATCTTTATTTGCGTTTTCCATCCCTTGTAAGTAATTCCCGCAACTGTTTCTTCGCAAGGAAAATCCGGCTTTTAGTAGTCTCTACATTAGCGCTTTTCAAGCTTCCTTTCTCATGAAGAATCTTAGTTATTTCTTCCAGTTTATATCCGGTCAGTTGTAGTATCAATGCTTCACGGTATGTTGGTTTCAAGGATTCCAGTGCTGAAAGCACATCGTCGGAAAACAGTTCCCGGTAATTGTCTAAACTGATATGATTGGCTGTCTGGTCATCTTCATCCAATACGCTTTCAGCTATCTGGTCCAGATCGATAGCTCCCACATCGCCAGTTCGTTGAAAACGGTTACGTTTGTTCTCTATGCAGAATATACAACGGGTGGCTACTGCATATATCCAGGTTTTGATAGAAAGCTGGGGATTGTAGGAACTGACGTATTTATAGAAGTTGATCAGGACTTCATTGTAGTTATCCCGTATATTATCTTGATTTCCTGTATTTTTAATACATATATGGTAAATCAGGTTTCTGTAGGGATAAACATATTTATTGAATAAGGCTGTCCGTTTCTCTATGGATGCCTCGTCGGTCAAATAGTTACTGAGTTCTGAGGATTTATCCATGATTGACCGGAGTTTACAGTTATTGAATAATCTGTTACGGTCCATTCATTGGAAGAAGGGGGGATTCTTGTATTCTTATTCATAATTAGTCTATATGATATTTTCGTAAATAATAGTAATATATCAGACATGCATCAGCTACATTGTTATCTGACGGCTCAAAATGGAAACGGCTGGCACATGCGCACATCATTTGCGCCTTGTCTGCACGTCCGTTACCTGTTGCCCATTTTTTGAGTGTAGCAACATTCACGAATATGGGTTCCGGCAAATCAAGTTCGTCACAGACTTCACACAGAATTCCACGGAACTCGGATAGCTTTCGCATATCGCAAAAATGGTTGTTTACATTGACATCTTCCGCTACGATCTGCTTTATACTATATTGTTGGATGTAAGCTATCAATGTGTCCCTGAAATCTTTGTGTTGCTTGTTGTCATTTCTCCTTTTAGATTCTGTAAAATTCCAGGTCCCATTACTGTGGATACTATAATATCCGGTATGTGTCGCAATGTCGAGTGCCAGAACTTGCTCTTTGCTTGGTTTGTCGTTAGTTGTCTTCATGTATGAATGATTGTCCATTGTGTTTGTTGATTATTAATGTGTGAGGGTAATTCTCTGCAATATTTCCGTGGCTGATGACCAGTGATGTTATCGCTACCCGGTTTAGTGCGAGGAAAATACAGGCTAGTCCGTTTTCATCAACAGCAGCCATTATTTCATCAAGTATAAGAAGATCCATACCTTTGCCGTCTTCTGCACTGGAGTTAACCAGCTTGTTCATTGCCAGTATATTGGCGAGGTTGACCCGGGCTTTCTCTCCTTCACTGAATTTGTCGAAAGAACCGCAGTCGATCCCATTGCGCAACAAGCTGACAGATATTTTTTCACGTACTTTTCCTGACTTCAGAATGGTATAGCCACTGAATTTTACACGTATGTCACTGTCGATACTTTCTAAAAACTCGTTGGTAACCTTACTTAATGCCTCAATTTTGGTATTTGCCAGATAACTTTTGAATTGTAAAAATAGTTGGGACTGTTCCTCAAATTTTTGCAGTCGCTTCCCAAATCCATTTTTTATGGTTAAGGTTTCTGAAGATTGCTTGCGATACTCTTTCAATGATTTCTTAAGAGAGAGTATTACATCACCGTCCGACATTCTATCTATATCACTCAGCATTCCTTCCAACAGACTTATGGCATTATTGGCTGCTACTATATCTTGTTCCAAGTTGTTTTTCTTTTTTTCTTTGATATGGTAGGAATCATCTATACGTTCAAATGCCTCATCAAACACCCTGCGTAGGATTGTATTGATGTCTTCCTGAATGAACGTGATGGCATCTGAAACCCTTTTCCGGTTAGCGTGGAGATTTTCACTTTTTTGTGTGGCCTGATTTACCAATGTTTCCAAATCTGTCATCTGGTCATTCCATTGTGTGTGTTGGCCTATCAATGTGCGTTTTTCACCTTTCAGATTCCCCTCAGCTCTTTCCATATCTTCTATGTCCTGATGGTAAGTATCCAATTCCCAGATAATGCTTTTGTTATGCAATTCGTTTTCTTCAAGCTCTTTTCGTGCATTGGGTATATCATAATCATCATCAGAAAGTAAAAACTCATACTGGCAGGCAGGGCAAGTGATAATCCCTGTCAGCTTCGCTTTGATGTTTTCAATGGCAGTTAATATGGTACGTCGTTCTTTCTTTAATAGTTCAGAATTTTCAGTGAGTTGTTCAATCCGAGTATTGAGTTCTTTCAGTTGCAGGTCATATTGTAGCACTTTCTCCGGATACTTTTCACAGAAACCTTTAAACTCGTTTTGTAGTTTTGTATATGCAACTTGTCGTTGCATTATCTCTGTTTCTGCTTTCTCTATTGCTTCGTTCCATTTGTTCAGGTTTTCTTCCTGTACCTTTATTTCATTCTTTTTCTGTAAGATAACTTCGTCCCATGAAGTAAGTGCTTGCTCAATATGGGGTGTGAGCATACTTTTTAGTTTCATCAGGCATTCTTCCATTGGCAATTCGGAGTTTTCAAGTTCCTGAACCTGCTTGTCTGCAATCTCAAGCAGCGATACAGCCTGGCATACTAGTTCGATTTCTTCCCGTTTTTGACGAATGGAAGTACGTTTCTCGTTTATAGAATCATGTATGCCACGTATATGTTCTGCTTTCGTCTGTTGTTTTTCTTCCAATAGTGATTCTTCTTTTTTGATTTGTTCCGTCAACAAACCAATACGTCCGTCAATACCAGCTAATGTCAGTTCGGCTTCCCTGAGCTTGCTCTCTACGGGCAGTTTGTCTTCTATAAGTTTTTCTATGGCCTTGTCTACGAGGATTGCGTTGGAAAAACGGTTAATAATTTCCTTTTTGTCCTTGTCGGAAGAAGATAGAAAATCTTGGTATTTATGACGGGAAAGTATGAAGTTGTTGTACAATTCATCTTTGGTGATACCAAGCTTATTTAATATGTATTTATTATAGGCATCCACTGTAGGATGAACAGCTTCACCAGTGTTTACGGAAACTCCATCGCGGAAAAGACTGCATTCCACAACTGCCGGTCCCTTACGTGAAATATGTCTTTCTATATAAAGTTCTTCGTTTGAAGTATCATTTTGTAGATGCAGAGTAACCATACACTGTTCAGCCATATCATTGATAATCTCTTCATTCTTGATCCTGCGAAGAGGTACTCCTGTAATTCCCAGTGCAACAGCTTCAACCAATGCAGATTTCCCTGAACCGTTTGATTTCTGTGAGTCGTTATCCATATTGTTGCCAAAAATCAATGTCGTCACACCCTGGAACAGTTTATAATGAAGTTCTCTGAAAGCACACAGGTTTTTAGCATGAATTGAAAGTAATTTCCACATAATCAATCGATTTTAGATAAATAAGCTAATCCGAATTCCATATCTTCTACTTCTTTTTCTTGACAAAATATTTCATAACTGTCTTTAATCTTATGGTTATCAAACTTTTCGAGCAGGCTGGTTTCTGTTGTATCCAGTACATCCAGATCTTCAGTGACCATCTCTACTTTATTGGCTCCGGCACGGATTAGTTTTTCCTTATCCAATCCTGTAGCCTTGGCAACAGTGGAATGGACACGTACCTTGACACGGTAGCGTCCGTCTTCTCTAATTTCTTCCAATCGGTCTGAAAGGTGGATATCCGCTTTCTCAATTGGTATATCAATGACCTGATAACGGATATTCACCTGGTTTTTTATAAACCGGGTCGATCCGTCTGCATAGAGTAGCGTATACCCTTTTTCTTCGTCTTCGCCAAAATTTCCTTGGCGGGAAGAGCCGATATAGAAAATATTATTATCTACTTTATTCCGGTTGTGATAATGTCCAACCAATACCTTGTCCCAACTGGAAAACATATTTGCAGGAAGCTCATCATCCGTGCTTCGTGATAGTCCTCCGCGAATCCCTTCGTGAATCATTAGAATCTTTTTGGAGTAGGGGAGTGCAAATAGATAAGTTTCCAGCTCCTCCAGTTTTTGAATAAAGGAGCCGTTCTCCGGGAAATAGGAAATCATGCCTATTCCTAGATTTTCGGACAGGCGAACCTCACCCCATTCACTGATTACACGAACGTTCTCAAATGAATCGAATACATTGCAGTAACCGCGTAATGCTTCCTGGTTTATCTTGCAATGGTTACCGTTTATCATAACTACCTGAATTCCATATTTCCGGCATTTTTCAAGCACATCATGAATTGCCAGTAGGATATCCAAGCTTTGGGCTGATCTGCTGAGTACCAAATCACCCAAGAATAAAATAGTCTTGATTTTCTGTGAAAGACAAAGTTCAATAGCTTCGTCCCAATTGGTTAAAAAATCGCCGACCGTTTCTTTGCCACAATGGCAGTCAGTTATAAGAAGAGCTATAGGGATCGAATTATTACTTGTTTGATTGTTTTCTTCCATGTTCAGGGGGGAATGAATTACATTAATTTTCCATATAATTCATCTGGAAGGAACATACCCTTAAAAGGTACATTCCTTCAGAATCAATCAATTAAAACCAAAAAAAGAATGAATATTTATTCCCTTCTACGCCTGTCCCTAGCTGTTCTGGGCTTGTCTTCCTCTTCACCGCCTGTTTCTTCAGAGCCTTGTTCTTCGGAACCTGTTTCTTGTACAACTTGAGTCTGAGTATCTTTAGATGTTTTATCACCCCCTTGCATAGCTTCTTCAATCATGTCTAATAGCTCTTGATTGGAAGTGGAGCGGGTGATGCGAACCGAAAGGTGCTCCTGCTCTATGAATGCCCGAATGAGTCCCCGTAATTCTTGTCCTTCTTCTGTTTTATCCCCAAGCCCTTGTTCTTGTAGGTCTTCGAATTTATCAAACAGACTGTCAATAGAAACTGCACTATTCTCTGCATTTTCCTTGGCATCCTTAGAACGTTTGTCAAATGTGAACTCGCTAGTGTCTTCTTTACTTAATTCTGAGGACAGTTTCGCGATGGCTTCTTTCATCTCTTCGCTATCCATGATATTCAGGTTGTACTTGTTGTCGCATTGTTTAAGAAATTCGACTGTAGCACCGAACTGGTAACGTGAATATCGGAAAATAATCTCCGGAATTCGAGGAGTGTTTAATAAAGCTGTCAGTTCTTCTTTACTCAGTGTATCTGTGTCTGCTTCATTGTCAATACTGATCGCATATTCGGTCTTTGAGTTATTCTTCTTTTTCTCTATTTCTACCGGGTAAGCGTTTGCGATAGAAGATATTGGACAAGGATAAGACGGATTTTTGGCTAATTTTTTTTGCCAGAGTTTGAATTTCCTTTCATCCAGATCCTTGAACTGTGAATGACTGAGTGTGAGCAACTGTATGCCTTTGGCACGTTCGTCAAGGTCAAGGATATAAGTGGCATGGCCATATGAGAATTTAAGGCCGCCACCGAAGCTGCCACCGGCTATCTTTTCAGCCATTTTCTCATTCCCGTTATCTTTGGCTTCACTAACGGCCATTTTTCGGTATGTATCAATTAAATCTATTGAATATCCGGCATCAGTTGTTCGTGGCACGGTTACATAGGCATATTGTGCTTTGTTGCTCTTTGAGGGCTTTTCTAGTTCCAGTAGCATTTGATGAATGGGATACTCGTATCCGTTACGGTCTGTAGTGCCATCCGGATTGGGGGCAATAGGCAACACCCGCAAACGATAAGTTCCCAATTTTTCCATCCGGAAAAATTCAGTCTTGGCAAAACCTTTGTTTTCTTCAGCTGCTCTGGCCTGGGCAGTTTCGTACGACTCCTGTGATTTAAGGAACAGGTCTTCAACGGACATACCGGTAAGCATGTCTTTTTCTTGCAAATTTTCGTCTTGCATAATGATAAATACGGTAGTTAATTTGCCGAAACAATCTTATCCAAAATGTCAGCGGGTTCGGTTTCACCGCAGAACTCAATTAACTATCTGTTGGAAGTTTGAGGATTGATGAGGCAAACGCCCTTACAAGTAGACAACTTACCGTAATGTACCTGGTGGACAGGTATCTCAATTGAAAAGATTATGCCCGGTCTTTTTGAGCATGGGAGCAAATATAAATGCTATTTTTGAATGTACCAAATAGTGGTGAATTTGTTTTCTTTTTTGCTTTTTAATTTATTGATACCTACCGATGTACAGGTGTGGATTTTAATGTTATTCTTAACATATGATTTGTAGAAAGCGTTTCTTTTAAGGTTCCATTTATAATCTGAGAAGTAAAATCTTATCTGCTGAAATAAAACAAGAGAAGCAAATATAAGAAACCATATCTTATACCTGCTTCTTTCCCATATATGAAAATCCTGTTTATACAAAGATTATTTGTTATTGAATCCTCTTATGTTTGGGCTATTTAGCCAGTTCATATATTTAATTCTTTTCCTGTTCTTACGGATATATTGTTCTAATTTTCTTTTACGTATAGTTTCGTAATATAATTTTCTATTGGGCGTTAATTTTTTCCCACGTTTACAATATAATCCCGTTGTTTCATATTCAGATAAATAACGGTGAAATTTAGCTTTCTTGAAGGAGGGATCACGTGATGCCCTGCAAACGAGTTTGATTAATTCACATGAAGGTGCCGGAAATGTACTACTGGGAGTAAGATTCATGATAATATTGAAAATCGCCGGTGCTTCGTGCCTGATCATAAATCCTAAGCGGGTTTCTTCAAACTGAAAGCGTTTCAACGTCCCTCTGGGTCGGCCGTCTTTTTTTTGTCTTTTGTGTAGATTCGGTACTCCCGGATGGGTGATCCTCACATTTCTGCAAACCTTTGCTCTCGGCATATTGTTCCAAATTTAAAGATTTATCATTTATTGTAAATAGGGTAGTATCCCTTGTTCGGGATATTTCTTGCCTGCTGTCCAGGTCATTTTGGATATTAACTTTCTTCATTTATATTTATTTTAAACCATATATGTAAAGTTCATGTCTGTATCGACGTTATACCATCCACTTTCATAAATCACGATATTGCGGGTACCTCCACGTAATATAAAGGATGTACCTCTATTATACTTGGCGTCATCATTCCAATCACAAAGAGTAGTTCTCATGCCATATGGAGGAGTTGAAATGCCATTTGGCAGGACTGCTACTGTTCCTCCCATATTGCTGCCATCCCGGCGGGCTGTGTTAATCACCCCCTGGATACATACAATGTTGCCTATTTGCCGGACGAAAAGCCTACGGGTGTCTGTTCCGGAACCGGAGTTTGCCATTTGTTTCCAACCGGTATCTGCAATTTTGGTTTGATACTCTGGAGCATAGGCTGCACCAATATTCTGGCAGGCACTTTTCTTTGCGTCAGCATTTGGTAAAGAAAGGTCAGACAGCTTGCCATCCTTTTTCAAATAGTGTCCTGTAACATCCTCTTTTGACAGAACATTCAGTTTATCCCTGAGCACTTTTTGTGCGTCCGAAGAGCTTTTTCCTTGACTGACTAAAAAGGTGATGTAATCCTGAAATAGGGAATTTACCGAAGCGTATTTCTTATCTGCTTCAGTTTTTGAGTACACATTTATGTTTGAAGCTATGCTACTTTTTTCAGAGTCATTGTAGCCTGTGAGTAACCATTCGGCTTTTTTAGCAAGTTCCTTCTTTATCTGGCTTATCATGACGAAACCTTCTACTTCTGCATGAGAGGAGCCTTCATCATCGACGTAAGCAAAAGAACCACCTTTTATATTTTCCAGTTTTTGCTTCATTTCATCTGTAAAATTTGCACCGGTATATGCTGCGTCAGTATTCAGTTTTCCGGCGAGAAGCTTGTCTATTTCAGTAACAGAATAAACACTTATGTTTTTACGGGCTACACCTTTATCCGACAAATCAGAAAGATTGGACGATTTGGAAAGTTTCAACTCCCCCGTACCTTTTTTTTCCGCATCAATATTTAAACGGATTTGTGCCTGTTTCTCGGCTTTCAACTGCGCTGCTTGCTCTGCTGAAAGCCCATTTATTTCGTCAGCAGTTAATGATACCAATTCCAATAGTTTTCCTTCTGTCTTAAGAAAGCGGTTATTTGATTCTGTTTTGGAAAAGACTTGAAGGTTTGTTCTTGCAACAGATTTATCATTCAGATCACTCAGATTATCGGAAATATTCAGTTTCTTTTTTAGTGCTTCTGTAATATTGGCGGTTGTGACATACCCTTCCTCACCGGAATCAATGTTACCTGATGTGATTGCATCCAGCTTTTTTTTGTATTCAGTAGTAAAATCCTCGCTTGAGAGTCCTTTACCGAGCACTATATCTACTTTCTTGGCCAGTGTATCTTTGAAAGTACTGGCAGAAACATAAAGCTTTGTAAGGCTAACCCCCTTTACCAGCAAATCAGACTGTACATTGACAGACCCCTTACTTATGAGAACCAGGTTTCCGATCATGTTACTGATAGAGAAATCAAAGTTATCCGTTCCGATATATCCTACTTCCGCAATGTTTTCCTCTGAACTGTCTTTAAACCGGACTGAACCGGTAAGTTCAGTGTCGCCCTTCAGGTATGAAGACGATATCAGAGCTAATTGGTTGTCTGCCGCTTTTATTGAAAAGTATCCAGCGATATTGATCTTCCTCTCTTTACCAACCGTTTGGATAAGTGGTAAGGTGTTCTTTTTTCCATCATAAACATTAAAATCTCGAAACTTGGTATTACCATTTTTGTAACCTGCAACATTTATATTCACTGCCCCGTTATCTTTTTCATCATCATAATTAGCGATGGAGTTTTTATTTATGAACAGAGAACCCGTTTTGAGTGATGTACATGAAACTGACGGAACAAATATACCTGCAGTATCGATACAGGCAAGTTCTGTTCCCTGTTTCATAAAATGGATCGAGCCGTCTGTCTGAAGTAGTATTTCATTAACCAGCAAACCGTTGTAATAGACTCCCCAGGAAGCGTCGCCATTCACCTTAACAATGCCCTTGAATGAATAACTATTTGCGGGATTTACTACAGTCAGTGCCGTTTGGGATGCTATTGTCTTATCAATGTCCAGATTTCCTGTGATAACAAGGTCCTTTCGTATCGTTTGCTTGGAAAACGGGGTGTCAATCAGTACTGCATATTTTCCGATGAACTTGTCTATAAACCGGGGAGCGTACTCTTTCTGTATCTCAATGAAATGAAGCATTTTACCTGTTAGTGTATCAGGAGTGTCCGGGATAATAGTTCCACCCAGGCATAGAAAGTTGTTTCTGCCTTTCTTGTTCATTTCGTTGGCGTAAGTTACTGTGTCACTTAGATTCCGTTCATAGATATAATAAGGAAATGAGGTGGTGGGGCAACCTTCAAAGTATCTTACTTTTCCATTGAGCCATACATAACCGGGTGCAATAGCGTTCCCTGACACTATACAGCCTGAAATTATGAAATCAGTGCATTCTGAAAAGATACTTGTCATGGACAAGGCCAGTTCTTGAAGATTAAGTATGTCATCGGCGTATGTATATCTACCACCCGTTTCTGCTACGTATTCTTTCATTCTAAAGGTTTATTAGGTCTTATTTCTTGGTTATCAATCTTTATAAGATAAGTTTTACCAGCCGTCTTATAGGTATTTACTACATATGAAAGCATATAGACAAACTCTTGTTGTTCTATATGAATTGGTGGGACGACGATCATGAAACTAACTTTATTTGTTGCTTTTTCTTCTGTTAGATAGTAAAATTCTCTAGGATGTTCTTTTTCCGGGGTATAAGATGCTATCTCTTCCATATTGTACCAGACAGTGAACGGACGTCTCGTTAATGAGTCCTCATGATATATATCCACACCGATAGAATGGCTTTCCTGAATGGCAATCCTTTCACCTTTAGCTGCTATATATTTCTCGAATTTATGGTTAAGATACCATTCGAAATACATCATTTGACTTGTCATACGTGCTTCTATATGTTTTTCCCTTGCGTATTCTATAAACCGTTCATTCAATGTTTTTAACGGATATACAAGACTTTGGATGAATAATATATATCTTCTCCCCGTCAGGAAATGCGGAACCAGCTGATTCACTAGCCGGTCTGTGGGTAGTTTATAACGCTTCATTCTACAAGTAGTTTGATTGCTTGTCTAAAGGTTGGTAAGGTACTTTCTTCCCTATTTCCGCTGGATTCTTTCAAAAATCCAGAAGAGGTCTTTACCATCCGGTATATCTTCTTCAATTCTCCTATATGTCCGTCGCTATCATAGGTCGCAATAAAAATACCCTGTTCCGGAACAGCCTTTTCATCAATATACACATCCGTCACATGTTCTGTACTGCGGATAGCTTCGATTATACGTGAAACATATACTGATGAATCGAAGGGGGTATTCATAATATACAGCTTGAGTTTATCCTCTATCTTGGTATATATTTCTGCTTCGGGAATAGCCCCATCATAAAACACGGTAACTACAGGTACAAGTACATCTCCTTCATAACTGACAACTTCAACCCGAGTGCCTGCAAACTTAATCTTGTTTATATATGAATTGATAGGAATAAGTTCTTCTTTGGATATCGCTGTCAGGTTACCTTTTTCACCTGTTGCGATTTTAAGAATCAGTTTACTGTCCAGATTATGGTCATCTACGCTTTCTGTGTAAGAAACCTGTGTGATCATCCGTTTTGTTTCATCTATGTTGCTATATCCAAATGCTAAACCGTCTTCACGAACAGATAATGTATCCCCCTTTTGGTATTGCAACAATGCATTTGTGTAGTAAACCGGAGTGCCATTTATCCTGTTATTTATTGTGTTTGAAATATCTACGGCAAAGACATCGAGTAATGTCTCAAAACTATGAATTATAGCAGCTACTACCCAAGTCAGACCGTTCATGATCGACATTTTTGAGTCACTGTTGAATTCGGTTAGTTCCATGCGTTTGTTTCTTTCTGTAATAGCCTCCATATAAATGTCTTTTATCGTTCTGCTCATGGTTCTGTTGTGTAAATTTGGTCTTTAATCTGAAATTTCCAAAATCCCGCCGAATTCCATGTTTCTTCGTGGGTGATTATCCATACAGCCTCCATGCCGGAAGTTATGATGTATCTGCCATTCTCATCTCTCAGGGGCTCTTCATAACTTCCGGAAGGTTGCATGGTGAGGATAATATTACAATTTCTTCGTTCTTCATAGTGTCTTACCAGTGCGATCAGATATTCATCCAGCTTTTGTTGCTTGATTGAGATTTTGCGTAAATCCAACTTCATCAGGCTTTTGTGTCGAAGAAGAGGTGATAAATCAGAGGTCGTTAGTCCGTTTAAATCCATCTCATATGTGTTCTCTATAAGAGAAATCCAGTTTATATTCATAGCAGCTTGTGAAAGAATGAATTTTTCCACTCGAACAGGACTGTTGCAATAGACTGAAAAAGCTTGCATCGCACTAATATCCAGTTTCTGGAAGTGTACATCCTCACTGTATATCCGTATTCTGCGTTTGTCAGAGATATTGTTATCGAAAGAGTGAGAAATCTCTTTTTGTACGTTTTCCAGAATCCCAACCTCCATGGATGTATTATCTCCCCAGTCTATCTCTATTTTTCCCGTACCAGAATAGACAAAACCTGCAAAAGTTTTCTTATTATCCAAAACGAACTCCAGTATCTGTGGATGATTAGAACTTTTGTAATAAACGTGTTGCTCGCCAGATGCCGGAATAATACTATGCGATGTATTGTAAGCTACTATATCCCCATTGATAATGTACTCATCTGTGTAAATCAGTTGAGTACCTGCCTTTAACTTGTCATCCAGTGATAATTCCGGATTATTAATCATCAGATCTACTATTCCTTCAATAGACCCATGAATATGCATCGCTATATCATAGAGATTTTGTCCGGTAGTAATTGTATAGTTACCCATTTCCTTTTTCTGTTACATCCAATACCAATTCTCCAGTTTGGGAGTTCATGTATGCGTTATTAATCACCATTCCATCAGCCTCAAACTCTTGCAATAACTTAACTGATAAGCCTGATGTCTCAAAGTTTCCATGCAAATAATTTACTAGCCCTACACCAGTTGTTGGGTATTGGTATAAACTGCCGGTTAACGATTTAAGTAGGAATGTTTTGTTCTGATTCAATGATGGTTTAATAATGAAGTCAGACTCTGCACCACTATAGAGATAGAGTTCGCCCTGCCGTAAAACAAGATTATACATACCATTACTATCAATTTTACTATATTCGGACAGACGTATGTCTCCATCCTCATGTCTGACAATGAACCAATAATTGTTATTGCTTCTATTCACTATATATTCTCTGTCATTATCTCCGTTTACTATTAGCCTTATTTTCAATAACTTGTACTCAGGAGTATAGGGGATGAATAAATGGATTTCATACCCTTCTTTATATTGGGATTCAAAATCAGCAGGAACGGTGATTTCACCGTAACAATAATGTTCATTATCCAATCCTTCAACTTCTCTTATGGTTTTAAAGGGGTATATGGCTTTGGATGTCAAGTTATCTGTCAGATTCACTTCTCCATAGGAAGCATTCATATTAATGTCTTGTCTTGCCATATGTTATTGTATAAAATAGTGGGGTGTCCCCAATGCATCGAGGGCACCCCAGGGGGAGAGTAAAAAAACGAGTGAATTAGAAAATGCTTTTATTCTATTTTGTCATTCTGTATGACATTGTATACTTTTTCAACAACGTTCCACATATCGTCCGGTAACTGTTCATCAGATATCTTTTCAAAAGATTGTTTCAGGTAGTTCATTTCCTCAGATGTAAATTCTACTAGAAGGGGAACTTCCTTCTCTGTATCCCATTCTATTCGTTTTGTTTCTTGATTTTCCTTAAGTCCTACGCTTTCTCGTTCGCCACTGGTGATTTCTATTTTCCGAAGAATTTCTTTCTTCGTATTAAACTGACGAAAGTTACCTTCCTTCGGTAAAAGGGCTGGAATGTAGAGCCTGTCTTTGATGAGTAATTCCATAAATCTTAAATTTGTTTTTCAAGAATAGAATAATCGTTATCGATAAGTTTTAATTTTTAGTTTCTAACGAGATATTTTCTTTAATCTTAGTGACAAGAATATCGAAATCACTAAAATATGGGGCCACTTTCACTTCAGAAATTAATGGGATGTTACAGCTGAGGTTGTCTTGTTCTAACCAAATATTGCCAACAAATGGATGCTCATCATTTTCTTCTTTCTCTATTTTTTGGATAGTCATCTGAACTCTGTCTAGCTTTCCATTTACGACTGTATATTCTATGATATAATTACCATTTGAGGTTGCTTCAACCGCTGTTTTTGTTAGAATTGTGTTAGTTATGTTCATACGTTACAATGTTTAGACAAGATTAGTGATGATTTTCTGAAAAGGTTTAATGTTACATTCCCCAACTAGCAGTACTAAATACTTGAAAGTTAAAAGAACCATCATTAGCGCTTGAATCATCCTGAGTCTGGATTGTAAAGTAGGAACTGCCAATTCCTGTGATGGTAGCGTAAATTGGTGTTCCTGTATAATAACCAGTAGCTTGGACAAAGTAATTACTATTCAGATTCCAGGGCAGGTAAACACTGTACCGTCCTACACCACTACGGCCAACTGTTACTTTCTTCCCATCAAAAGTGTTAGATTTAACCGACACGCTTGTTCCAGATACAGTAACTATCCCTTGTGCTAACACTGGTTGGAAAGAACCATACTTTGATTCAGTCATAATATCGCGGCGATTTAATACGATCCAACCGAAGAAGGTCTGATCATCACCATAGCCCAATAATTCAAGAAATTCTCTTGAAAACCGTATTGGTGATTTGGAAATTCCATCTTCATAGAAATATTTGCCTGATGGTGCATTTAGTGTCATGAATCCAACTGTAGTGTTGCTTCTCCATTTGTAATTAACAAGAACGATTCTTCTTCCACTCTGTTCCAACGTCCATGGGAGGGTTATATTTTCATCCCATGAGCCGCGAATAGCTACAATATTGTCATAGTTATTGAAATTCTCTTGCGAGGAACTGTCTCCACCAATCCATATTGAGGAATCGTTGAGAACAAACTTGTTTCGTACACTACCTTGGATACGAACATTATTAAAAATTGCATTTTTTGCTTGAACATTACCAGCGGCATCCCAAGTGATATTGTGATTTGCTAAAAAACCGGAGCCATCATGATTAAATGAAATTTTTCCTGCACCAAAAATTGCACTTCCGTCAGGTTTTAGTGCCCAAAAGTCAACTGATCCATTATCATTAAAAATGTACCCGTTGTTGCGGATATAAACGCGATGACCACTTTCTGGGATGCTAGCATATATGCTATCACTATTTAGATTCCAGCCTCCAATACGTCCAGCTATGGCAGTGATTCCAGAACGGTCAAGTGTTACTTTTATATTGTTATTGGCATCCTTAACTGAGATACTCCCATTGTTACTACTGCCGCCAACTACTAGGGCACTATCAATAAGTATCTGGTTGGCACGCACCGTTGCAGTATATATTCCGTTTGCATCAATGGTAGTGGTATACTTTTCACTGGAAGTCGTGTCGAAGACAGTCGCATAGGCAACATGCCAGATGACGGGTGCTGCTGCAGTTCCTTGCGTACCGTCCAGATAGAAAAAGTTCGTCGAAGAGAAGTTGGATGTGCCACACGTCACTTTGTATATATACTCCGCCCAGTCTCCTGTACCAGCATTGGGTGTCAGCCACTTACTGCTGCCTGCATTACCAATAGAGTTACTTGCCCATTGGATATTTCTCCCTATCGGTATTTTGGCTATAATTTTTGTTATAAAAATCTTCCGGTTGGAACATGTTGTTCCAAAAAAGAAACCACCATTACCGGGAGAGGCAGTACCTGTGGACTTAATCTCCAGTACGGTTTTACTATCGTTTGGGGCGCTTGATAACCCTGTCCGGGTTATTGTCACCATACCGTTTCCACTATTATTATATACATTGATACCGTTATTACTATTTCGAAATTCAGGATCACGATATATCATTTTCCCAAAAGCAGTCGCTAGAGCAAGCTCTTTTGCTGCATTGGCTTTTACTGTTGCATCCGTAGCTGCTGTGCTGACAGCTTCTGCTTTTTTTGTATCTGCATAGCTTTTGGCTGAGTTTAAAGCGTTTGTGGCTGCATTTGTCCAGTTTAAAGATACTGATGAGCTGAAGGTAACGGCTCCTGCAGCATTCCAACTGATGTTTCCATTGGCGATTTGTCCAGAACCATCATTGCTAAGTTTCCATTTTGTTCCATTGGTAATAGAACCGTCACTTCCTAGATATACATTATTTTTATATACCTGTGTGGTATTAATCGTCCAACCTGCAATTTTATTATTAGAACCTAAGTGGACAATGACTGTTCCATTAGAATCAGTTGTATAAAGTCCGAAATCAGTGTTGTTGTTATGGTAAATCTGTACCCTTTGACCGTTTGTTGGGCCTGATGAAGCTCCATATACAACTACCCGTTTATTTCCCTTGTCAAGAACAATTTGTCCCCCGGAAATAGTATTGCCGGTTATTGTCCAGCCACCAATTGTTCCTTTTGTGAAAGCGCATGTTAATCCGTTGATATATCCGACATTAATGATATTGGCTTTAATACTTGCAGCATCCAGTTTTGTAGACGAGATGCTTCCTGCAGCTATCCTGTCAGCACTGAGCGTACCTGTGGTAATGCTATTTGCATTGATAGCAATCGCATTCACTTGGTTTGCTGTTAGTGTCCCTGTATAGACGCCCGTTGGACCGATGTAAGTGAGGGGGTGCGCTTTCAGGGTGGTATCGTTTCCTTGTGCCAGTCCAATAAAACGGTGGTAACGGATTTCCTCTTCCACAGCAGCCGTTAAGGTACGAGGTGCAGGAGCATTTGCAGTAGTGGCGTCACTTTGAAAAATACGATCTGAATTATACGCAATTTGGGGTGCCGGAGGAATAGGTGAGGGGCTGTATAAAGTACTCTCAATTGGCTGGTCAGAATACAAATGGTAAACGGCTCCGACATCACCCCCACCACGGAGATAAACAGCGAACATGCAGTAATTACCGCAATAAGCGGCACCGGCAAACATACGTGAATAGGCCTCCGACAGTTCATATATATCCCATGAATAAGATGCACCGCCCCAACCTCCGAAGTTCACTTTCAATAATAGGCTTAGGCCACCTTTGTGTGTGGTACTTTTATTATCCCAGTCAGTTGGTGCCTGTTCACTGTAGCCTCGGCGAATAAGGATATCCCTTTTTATCGTCTGGTCACCACCTTTGAAGACGATGGGATAATATTTACCCGATTCACCGTTCACTACGATTTTCTTGTAATATCGGTAACCGTAGTTCGTAGTTTTGGCACTTTCAATATCGTTCTTCCATTGCAGGGAGACAGATGTTCCGAAAGTTACTCCCCCCGAAGCGTTCCAACTGATATTTCCGTTCGCTATTTGACCCGAGCCATCATTGTTGAGTCTCCATTTCGTGCTGTTTGTTATTGAACCGTCCGCACCCAAATATACGTTGTTTTTATAAATCTGGTTCGCATTGATATTCCAACTGGCTATCGTCCCCTTGCTGAACGTACAGGTCAGGCCATTAACGGCCGATGCGGTAACGACGGATGCCTGGATACTTGCCACATTGATTTCAGCCGCAGTGATCGTGCCGGTGGCAATCTTGGCGGCGGTAATCGCTTTGGAACCTATCCTGTCCGCACGGAGTGTACCTGTGGTAATGCTTCCGGCATCGATAGCGACCGCATTGACCTGCGCGGCGGTCAGTGTGCCCGTGTAGATACCCGTAGATGAAATTTTGGTCAGCTTTGGAAAAGAAGTTCCCCCCAAGGCTGTGATTGTCCCGTCGGCTTTGTCCGATACAGTCTTGATGCTACTGTCCGTATCTTCCGGTGCTGGGCTCCAGCCTGTCGCTTTGGTACCTTCCTCTATTTTAAAATCTTTTAGCCAATAATAGAGCCACCCCAGGTTTTCAATATCAAGGAAATGATAGACTGCATCCGTGTAATTGTTTACATTGACCTTCAGTTCAAATTTCTTCCAAGAGGCAGTAAACTCTGCATTGCCCGAGCAAGCGATGTCACACATATTAAAGTTAGGAGTACTTATACCATTGCTCTTTCCCCAAAAACTGACTACATAGGAGCCATTGCGGGCGATTACTTTGTTAATCCTGATTGCACAGGCCAGGTCTTTTTTTCCAGTCAGTTTGAATCCATTCTGGGAGTCGACGCTTTCTTCTTTCTGCACCGTCGGGGAGTTTATCAGGTTTGTGATGGAAGTACTCTTTTTATAGAAATTCCTACCACCGATTTGCAGAGCGTTTACCTTGTTCGTAGCATCTGTGGCGGCAGAATTGATGGCTTCGGTTTTCTTGGTGTTCGCATATGACTTTGCAGCATCCAACGCGTTACCTGCAGCGGCAGTGGCGGCATTTGTCCAGTTTAAAACAACTGAAGAGCCGAAAGTGACATTCCCTGCCGCGTCCCAACTGATGTTCCCACCGGCAACGGCACCTGCACCTGTCGCATCCAACTTCCATTTGAATCCCCGTATACCGTTTGAGGCGATGGTGATAGCCCCCGAAGTTCCTGTATATGCTCCGGGGGTATTGTTCTTGGTTCCTCGGTATATGCTGTCAACATCAATGCTCCAGCCACCGATTTTTCCTCTAACCACATTCAACGTCAATGCCTCGATGTTACCTGCCGTTATCAGTGATGTCTTTAGTGCTGCCACGTTGATACGCGCAGCATCAATAGTCCCGGAACTAACCTGGGAAGCGTTGATGCGGACGGCGTTTATCGTATTGGCAGAAAGCGTTCCAGTGAAGATACCTGTGGAGCCTATGTAGGTGAGCTTTGTCGCCCAGCCTTCCGTGTTCGCTTTTTTTGTAATGGCATCGGCAACCAATTTGGCATCAGATCCGGCTTTCTTCGCGTCAGATACACTGCTATCCACATCTTCGGGAGCGGGAATCCAGTCTGCCGCTTTGCTGCCTTCTACCAGCATGGGAAGAGCACACCAGTATGTTCCCACAGTCTGAAATCCGAAGAGCACCACTGCGGATGTAGGGGTGATATTTTCAATGACAACACGTTGCCATGATGTGGTGATATTCACTGTTTTGATTCCGGAACCACCGATGCGTATTTTCATAACCGATACAACCGAGCCTTTCACGTACATCGAAAAGCTGGCAGGCGTACATACTTTGCCGTTGATTGCATTAAAATAGGTCCTTTGTGAAGCGGCGTTGGAATCTGTACACGCCGTATTTTGTATAACTTTTAAGGTCCTGTAATTATTGTAAAGGGTGGCTGTGTCAATGGATATGGTAGTTCCTTCAGAGGAAACTCCCGTCAAGCTTGCTGTAAACGCACTATTGCGGATGTAATTACGCCCACCGATTCGTATTGTGTTTACCTTGTTGGCAGCGTCAGTGGCGGCAGTGGAAATAGCTGCGCTTTTTGCAGCATCCGCTTTTGCCTGTGCTGTTGTCGCTGCGGAACTTATAGCTTCCGTTTTAGCTATGTTGATAGCGTTCACCCAATTAAGGCTAACATCTGAACCGAATTCTATTTTTCCTGTAATAGAATTATATTTGATAAATTGATTACTACGCCCGAGTTGAACGCAGCCTGTACTATCAACAAAAAAAGTTTTATAACCATCTTTGAAGCCAGAAATGCCATTAATCATTTCTGTAATGATGACGCCTGATGCATTTAATGTGCTTAATGCAAACTGCCCAATGGCGACCCCCGTTAGTGTACCATTGGAGTTTTTAATACCAGTAAATAGCTTGGGAGTAATAACAGTGCTAGTGTTTATGAGTGTTTTATTGGTGTTCCACTCCTTAATCCAATCTAACATGTTTGCATCCACACCTGCTGCTCCAGTGTTACCATTTGCTCCACTGCGTGCTTTTGCATAGGAGAATGATACACCAAAAACCTGACCGTCTATTGATATGGGGATATCTATAATTCCACTTTCAGCCAGGGATGTCCCTGTGTTGAAAGTAAAGGTTATGATTGTCCCAGATTTGCTTAATGTACATCCGGCTACTATCGGTAATGCACCAATCACAGGAGTGACTGCTATTTTTCCTTTTAGTGCGGAAATAACCGTTGAGATAACAACTGGAGTATGAATCTTTCCATCCTTGTCTGTTGAAATTACACAATTCTGTCTGGATGATTTAATTGTATAGGCATCATTACCATTTAATCCCGGCTGACCACTTCTGGATTTAGCCCACCCGAAGGATAGATTATAGGTAATCCCTTTTATGATTACTGGAATAATAATACTCCCATTATCTGCTAGGTTGGTTGTATTAGCAGATACTGAAAATATAATACTCTTAGCTGCATTGTCTATTGTGATGGAAGAGTAACCAACAGGCTTTGTTACGGCTCCGATTTGAAAATCAGTAAAGCTCTTGTTATCAGATGTTGCCTTAACAATAGAAGTAACAGCAACCGCATTCCGTATGGTGCCGTTAGCTTCTGATGTAAACACAAAATTACTTACTGATAAGGTTAGTGTGTACGAATCTTGAAGGGTGTTTATGGTAGCTTGTCCACGAGCTAGTAATCTCTTTGCCATGTAATCTCTTTGCCAAAGAATAGAATATTTGTAAATCCAAAGGTTATATCTTACAAAGCTGCGTCCCATAATACCAAAACTAAAGGCACCCACATCAGTTCTTTCTACTAGACCGATATTCTGAATTATAAATAAGTAGAAGGATTTTCTAGTAATTAAAAAAAACATAATATACTGTACTTGGCTTTAAGATTGCCATGCTGTATAATCTGTATGTTTCAAATTATGATATATCCGGTACTTTCCATCACCGATGTGGAAAAAAGATGATATAGCCATGCCATCCCCTCAGTCTTACAATATCAATAACGGGAATAATAATATACCCGTTATCGGCCGGTCTATTTGTTGCGCCAATTTTAAATGTAATCTCTTTTTTGGGGGATATCTACGGTTATTGAATACCCCCTTAGGTTTATTAATTGGACAAATAGTAAAATTAGAAAAGTTAGTACCTGCTTGATAAACTTTTAATTATCAAATGAAAAAGATAGAATTAAGAATTTCGCCTTTTGCATATGTACTAAAGATATAATTATTTATCGATTGGATAATTATATATGCATCTCATTGAGTTATAATAGTAGCTTGCTCATGAGCAATAATTTCCTTGACCATTTTAGAGGTTAATCAGGGAATAGTAATAAAAATTGAATTATTTATCAAAATCTCCAGGATAAAAATTAAAGTTTATACATCAGTCTTTTTATACATCAGATTTTCAACCTCATATACGAATGATACATATATTTCCTTATGGTATGAACGAAACTTCAAATTGTGTGTGCAAATTCAGAACTTTTTGCTTTAATACATATTAATTTTGTAATTTCACGCCGGAATTAAAAAATATGATATGTATTATTTCACAACCAAAACTACATATACGTGCATTTAATGAGGAAACAATGTCTAATAATTCTGTTATTGCTATTTTATAGTGGTATATCAGAATGTGTGGCACAAAAAATAGGTATAAAGACGAATCTGCTGTATGGCGCATATACCCGTACACCTAATCTAGGTATAGAGTTGGGGATTTCTTCACGTAGCACACTGGAACTGAACGGTAGTTATAACTGGTTTACTTCTGATAAAGTTACATCTTACAAGAAATTAGTACACTGGCTAGGAGTAGGGGAGTATCGTTACTGGACATGCGAGAGGTTTAACGGACATTTTGGGGGAATACATGTCTTAGGGACGCAGTATAATATTGCCGGACACAAGTTACCACTTTTATTTGGCAGCGATTCCAAGCAGTTCAGATATGAAGGTTTTGGAGTCGGCGGCGGGCTATCTTACGGTTATCACTTTTTTCTAGGAAATCGATGGAGTATGGAAGCTAATATAGGTGTCGGGTATATTCGCCTACATTACGACAAGTTCAGATGTGAAACTTGTGGGGAAAAAATAAAGACAGAAAACCGTAATTACTTTGGTCCGACAAAAGCAGCTATATCACTCGTATACCTTATCAAATAACAACGATGAACAAACTTATAATATATTGGATCTTGACCATACTACTGGTAACTCCTATGTCTGGTGAAACTTCTCCGACGAGGAAATGGTATATAGGAAATATACAATCAAGCCCTCTCGAACTAACTCAACAAGGAGACTCTTTACACATACATATACTTTATGATTTTGATGGGGTAGAGGTTAGTTCCAATCATTCCATACAATTGATTCCTGTCTTAAAAGGGCCGAATATACAACTGGAGCTTCCAGAAATCTCCATAAAGGGACGTAATAACTATAATACATCAAAGAGGAAGCTCGCTTTAATGGATGATAAGGAACTGGCTATTTATCAAGCTGAGGAAGCACCATATCAGACTTTAAAAGGATTCGGAAGTAATAAAAAGCAGCAGGTAGAGTATTCTGTGTCTATACCGTTTGAAAAATGGATGGAGGAAGCATGCCTGAATATCAATGAGGAAGTGATAGGTTGCTGTAAACCCGGTAAATTGATATCTACCTCTCCTCTTTTCAGTATGGTTACAATGGAAGGGCATCCGATTACGGAAACGTATCAGGTTATTCCACATATTAGCTATGTCCAACCTAAAGCCGAACCTGTCAAGCGCCGGGAAGTTTCATGCGAGGCCTTTTTAGACTTTGTTGTTTCAAAGACTGATATAAGAGGAGATTACATGAATAATCCGGTTGAGTTGAAAAAGATTTCTGATATGATTGAAGAAGTCAAAGGTGACACAAGTATCACGGTTCGTGCAATATCTGTTATCGGTTTTGCTTCTCCAGAGGGCTCTTTTACTTTTAATAAAAAGCTCTCGGAAGGACGGGCGAAGGCACTTGTTAGTTATTTGTTATCCCGTTTCTCTTTCCCTGAAAAAATGTATACTGTGGAATATGGTGGTGAAAATTGGGTGGGTTTACGTAAAATGGTTGCAGAATCTGACATGCCTGGAAAAGAGGACATTCTTGACATCATAGACCATGTGCCAGCTACCATAAATTATAAAACCAATACCAGCCGCAAGAAGTCATTGATGCAATACAAATTAGGTAATCCATACAGGTACATGCTTCGCGAGTTTTACCCGCATTTGAGAAAGGCCATTTGCAAACTAAAATACGATGTTCAGAACTTCAATGTAGAACAGGCAAAAGAAATTTTACGTTGTCATCCACAGAATCTAAGTCTGAATGAAATGTACCTGGTTGCGCATACTTTTGATAATGGGTCACCAGAATTTATAGAGTTATTTGAAACTGCAGTACGGATATTCCCGGATGATAAAACTGCTAACCTGAATGCCGCTTCAGCCGCACTTTCTCGTTATGATGTCGTTCTTGCTGAGAAATATCTGCAAAAGGCCGATACTACTGTTGTTGAATATAAGAATGCTATGGGAGTACTTCTTCTTTTAAAAGGGGATTATGAACAAGCAAAAGCATACTTGAACAGAGCAGCAGAATCAGGATTGGAGCAAGCACATCTCAATCTCGAAGAATTAGTTAAGAAGGAGGAGAATACCCGATTGACAAGTAAACAAAACAATTGATTTTAATATACAGTGATTGATAACGATCATTTTATTTACTATTTTAATATAAGCAATGATGAAAACAAAGAGTTTTCTATTATCGGCATTTGCAGTAATAATGCTTGCCGGCTGTAGTGATGATGCCCAAGAAGATCTGGGCATACCGGGCGATGCCCTGATTGGAAAAGCATACCTGTCGCTTTCGCTGCAAAGTCATGCAACAGGTTCGTCTTCAAGGGCGAATGTCGAAATTCAACCTGGTTCGTCCGAAGAAAGTAAGGCGACTAATGTCACTGTTCTCTTATTTGATAAGGACGATGTGTGCCTTGATGTGGTTGACTTTAATGGCACTATTGTCGGGAATAGTGGAGGTAATTCCCAGCCTGAAGCTCAAGCCAGTGATGCTAAGCTAGTTCCAGAAAAAACTAAAAAAGTATTTGTAGTAATCAATCCCTATACCAGTGGGTGGGATTTATCTAAAGAAGCCGTAGTTGGCAAGTTATGGTCTGCAATCAATACTGCTGTTGATACGGATATAACCAATGTTGCCACTAGTGATAATTTTATGATGGCAAGTGCGGGTACTAGTGATAAAGGGGCTTTAACAGAAGTAGATGTATATAAACCGGAGGCATATACAACGGAGGCCGTAGAAGCAGCAAAGAATAGTGCAAAAACACATGCAGCGACAGTAAATGTAGATCGTTTGAGTGCAAAAGTACAGGTCGCAGTTCAATCACCTGAAATCACAAAACCCACAGGTGCCAGTTTTACATTCGATGGATGGGAATTAAGTGTTACCAACAAAAGTGTGAGATTATATAGTGACCTTGTTACATATACCGGTGCTACGCCTGGAGCAGTTTATCGTCGTGATAAAAATTATCTGGTAGGCGAACAGCCTGCGAATGAAACAGCTAGGAATGCGGCTTTCAATTATCTGAAAAATATCAATAGTACAACTGAAACGATGCCTGGTGTAGCGAAGACAGATGGAGCAAGCCAGTATTGTCTTGAAAACACTATGGATGCTAAAGCACAGCAATTAGGATTTACTACTAAGGTGGTAGTGAAGGCTCACTATAGCCCTAATGCAGTAAATGCAAACTCTAGCTACTTTTCTTGGAAGGGGGCATATTATACATTGACAGAGCTTAAAAACGAATACAAAAGTCATTCTGCTGGTAGTGGACTGAAAGTTGATTTGCCTATATTCTTAAAGAAAGCGAAGCTTATGGCAGAGGACGTTATCGATCAAAGTACAATAGATACTGCTGTTGAAGCTCTTAAAGATGATGATTTTGATGCAAAAACCGGTATTATCGGACGATTTTGTGCCGTGCGTTACTACCATGAATCGGTGTGTTACTATGACGTCCTGATTCGTCACGATCAAGCTATTACAACTAAAATGGCTTTAGGCAGATACGGTGTTGTGCGGAACAACTGGTATAGCATTGAACTTCAAAGTGTGAGTGGTCCCGGGACACCGTGGATTCCCGATCCTTCTGATCCAGACCCTAATAACCCTACACCTCCGGGTACCGATGATGATGAAGCGGATGCTTACTTAAGCGTGAAGATTGTTATCAATCCATGGACTTTCTGGAAACAAGGGGCTGATTTACACTAATAAATGAGAATTAAGAGATACATAAAGAAATGCATCATAGTCCTTGCCGTCTTCATGACGGCAGGGATTGCCGGTTGCGATGTCCTTCATGACGACCTCGGCCAGTGTGACCTTTTCCTTAGATTCCGGTATGACTACAATATGGCAAATGAAGACTGGTTTACTGAACAAGTGGAAGAGGTAAAAGTCTTTGTGTTCGATGCAAAAGGGAGATACCTTCAGACATTAGCCGAAAGCGGTGATGCACTGAAAAAACCGGGCTACCGCATGCTGGTACCATATCGTCTGAAAGGCTGTACGGCAATTGTTTGGGCCGGAAAGACAGATAAATTCTATTCGCTTCCTGTAATGGCCGAAGGTGATCCAGTTGATAAATTAACTCTGAAGTATGAGCCTGAAAATAATATAAGCAGCAATCATCTTGATGCGCTATGGCATAGCGGTCCTTTGCAAATGTTTTCTCTGGAGAGTATCAGCAATACGGAAACTGTCAGTTTATTGCGTAATACCAACGATATTACGTTAAGTATTACACGTGGAGATGGCTTGACTGACATTTCAAAATATGACATCAAACTTGTTGGTGCAAATGGTTCCTACAACCATAAAAATAATTTTGGAGATATAAATAAGGATATTATTTACTATCCCTGTTCAGAAGAAAATGATGCTAAGATACCTTTCAAGGCACAACTGCATACTCTCAGATTTGTGAAGGGCAGCAATATGTCTTTTTCCATAACAGAAAAATCATCCGGGAAATCAATTGATATAGGAGGTCAGGCGGTCATTAACCTTATTGACTATCTGTTGAAGAGCAAACCGGATACGATGGGAGAGCAGGAATACCTAGACCGCAGGTATCAATGGGATATTAATATCCGTATTGGTGATAAGGAAGAAAATGGGTACATCGCATTGTGCATAACCATTAATAACTGGACCTATTGGTTTCAACCAACAGATATATAAGCCATTTCTGAAATGAAACTTCGGCGTAAGAGAATGAAAATGACTATAAACATAAAATTTCCGGCAGTTGTCTTGCTTTTAACAATGCTGGCTCTCTTAGCTTATTCTTGCAGTGACGAGAATGAAGCGGCGGGTACAAGTATTTATCAAGGAGAAAGGGTACCACTTGGCATTACTATGGGGGCACGCAACACTACCGATGAAGATAAAGTGATAAAATCCGTACGCGCCATTGTTTTTAATGACAAGGACCAACTTGTGTATAACGCAGTTTCCGATGCTTCCATAAACGATGATAACACATTTACTGCAACAATCAGGGCTGCACGGGGATATAACAATATTTACATCATCTGTAATGAGACGACGGAACTGACGGAAAAACTCAACGCCATTAAACGGGAAAATGAAATAGAAAACGTGACATTCTCAGCCGTAGGTATCGTTGCTCCTCCGCCTATGTATGGAAATGTGACACATGCTTATGTCGAATCCCGTAGCGACGGGTCAAATGCCACCGTTATAGTTAATAATGTCAGAATGACCGAATTGCCAATAAGTGTGACACGTATGATATCCCGCATCAGCTTTACGGCAATTAAAAATATCGCTAATAAGGATGAGGATTTTAAAGTAACCAAACTGAATGTTAAAGTATGTCGTATGCCGGTCGCCACTCCTATAGGAGAAGGGCAGGCATATACGGAAGATATTTGGTCGGATGACCTTACGATATCAGGAACAGGCGAGCTTGACAATAATGGCGATTATATTATAAAAGATAATAACTATACTATTCCTGACACACTGGATTTCATAACAATTCCTGCCACTTATATTCCTGAACACTTGCTGTCCCAACCTGAAAATGCTTCTCAGGCAACCTACCTTAAGATTGACGCGCAGTGCGTACTTAAAAACGGAAGTTCTCAGGTGCTGAACTGTGTTTATCTCTTGGATATCGGTCAAGAGCCTCCCAAAAACTATAATCTGACACGAAACAACCATTATCAGATATATGCCACCATTACCGGTATGGGTGCAATGGGGCTATATGCGCAAATAGTAGCCATGGAGGAACACGATATCACCATCAACTGGAAACCTATCGACGGGCTGGTAATTGTGAGTGACAAGGCGGCAGATTATGACGCGGTTGCCGATACATCCAAAAATGTCAATATCTGGAATGATGTCAGCGTTTATTCAGGTATACTGAAAGCATATCATTCGGAGACGGGATATAAGGATGTATTGTTCAAATATGGCAGCCTGATAGCTGTGCACAGCGGCACAAGTGCGGGTGAGGGGTTCATAGCTCCTACCGCCAGTGTACTGAACGATGTACTTTGGTATCCCGGTTCATACGATCCCTTAAGCATCAGCGGGTGGACAGATATTCCCTACCTAAACACAGACGGAATTCCTGCAAATAACACCATAGACCAGGTTAAAGCCGGGGTGGGAGATCCCTGCAAGTTGGCCGGACTTTCCGAAACCCAGATCAAGGCTCAAAACATTGTGGATAACGGGCAGTGGCACATGGCTACTCCGAATGAGAACCAAGCCCTGATAGCGGCATCGGATAACAAGAATAATTCATACGGTTATCCTTCTTTCCATTGGCTGCTTTCCCCGCATAACCGGTATAGAGACGCGGGCGGCGTATCTCAAGGGGACCGTTCCAATGGTGGGTATTGGACCGACGACGCTTCGGTATTCGAATTCTCCGGTAATCCATCGGGTGCAAGTTTCCAAAGCGGCAAGGACAGGCAAAGCGCCTATATGATCCGCTGCGTGCGCAATGAAATACCGGAAAGCAAGATAGAGGCGGGTACCATCTCCAGTCCTACTTATCAGGGAACCGAAAAAGGTGTAAAAGCTTATTTCGGTATAAAATCCAATGTGCCTTATTGGACGGCGACGCTTGTCACGGGAACAGGTGCGGGAACAGCGGACCCTAACGATTTCTCGTTCGTATCGGGTGGCACCATCGTACATACGACCCACGGAAGCAATACGGAAAATATCCCTGTATACGTCAAACGTAAAGAAAGCGCTTCACCGCGTTCATTCAGAGTGAAGGTGGAAGGGGTCGGTTTGGACGGACAGACAAGGAGCATATTGCTCACTGTCTCGCAAAGCGGATATGATTTACGTGCTACTACCGGATTAAGTAGCTTGGGTAATATACCTCAAACGGGAGGTACTTATACGGTGAATATCCAGCTTACGCCGACGGATATCTCCATACCTGCCGGAGAACTGTATTTGCAGGTTATTTATGGAGGCGTCCAAAAGTGCCTCAGTACTAAAGCGGATACTGAACCGAATACGTATAGTTATTCTGTCTCGGTAACAATTCCTGAGAACAGTAGCCCGAGTTCTATCAATCTTACTGTTAATATTCTACTGGCGAAAGATACCGGAGTGACAGTTCCTCTCGGCAGTCCGTCAATTACGCAAAACGGCTACTGATGTCCTCCCCTCCGGATGAAAACTTGATAATAAACATATACGATATGAACCTAAGAACAAAATATGAAAGGTATTTCCGGACAGCCTGCACTGCCTTGCTGTTACTGGCGTTCGTGGGCTGTGCAAACGATAAACTGGTAGAGTACGGTCCCGGTAACGTTACTGGTAAGGTGGTTATGGTCAGCCTGAAAGTCGGTATTCCCCCCGCTGTAGAGCCTGCGTCAACGAGCGGATATTCCGTCGCTAAGTCGCTTTTTAGGGATAGGAACGATTCCGGGTTGCCGTTTACAGTGGCTTTGGAACAGGGAGAAGAGCCACATGAGGTAACTACCCGGGCGTCTGACGGCACAACAAAGTTACATAACCTTTGGCTTTTCCAATTCGATGAGCACGGTTCCATTAACGGAAATCCTCATAAACTGAGTGATGCGGTAACAGCCATAAATGATTTGATGACGATAGATGTCCCCCTTGTAGTATCAGAGAACCAAACCTTATACCTGTTGGTATTAGGCCCCAAACTAGACTATGATATGAGCGGAGTGAGCACTCTTGATGAACTCAAGAATTGGAGTTTTGACTATCTTATTAATGTAGAAGGGCATACCCAATCGCTTATCACCGCAGATGATGAAGTGCCGCTGGCCGGAGAAGTGTCAGGTGTCACTGTGGTGGACATCGACGGTGGTAACCGTGGTCTGGTAGAATACAACAAACCGACCGGCTTTGTGGGAGGCATCGAAATCAAGAGGTTGATGGCACGCGTTACCTTACGTTACAAGTTCGAGGTGGAAAATTACCGGTTACAAGGTTTGAAACTGCTGAATGTGAACAATACTATCCGGCTCACCAATCTTGATAAAAATACCGATGCGGATACATACGCCACATTTGAAATGGATCAGTTGGGTGAGCCCGATTCCAATGGCTATTACTCGGCAACATGGTATGTAGCGCAGAATCGGCAAGGGACGGTCACAACTATTCTGAGTGAAAGCCAGCGGTACTACAAAGTAGTCAATAAGACGCCTTCAGGTGCTGCGCCGCCATTGGGTACGCAGATAGAGGCATGGGCATACCCTACTACCGGAACAGACGAATACGCGATCTACCAGATATATGTTGGGAATAATAACACCGATAACTTCGATGTGGAACCCAACCATTTTTATAATTTGCGTACTGCCATAAACGCAGAGATAAACTCGGCGAAGAACGATGAACGGATCAGGGCATATACCATCAGCCAGTATGTGGAATTTTTTTCCAGCCTTAACGTAAAGGCTTCCGGGGCATCATTCAGCTACACCCAGTACAACAAAGCGGGCGTCGATTATGACCTGGATGCAGCTTATAGTGTCCGCCCGATAGTTATACAGACTCAAGGAAGGAAAGTGGAAGTGGAAATATATACTGACGAAGATTGTACGCAGAGAGCCGATAAGGGAAGCAGTTGGCTCCTCCTGTCTTCCTCTTCCAACTATACGGATGCATTCAATAATGTTAAAGAGCCATTGGATACCCGTGTTACGGCAAGTTCCATACTTCCCACTCAGGTGAAGTTTTATCTCTATAATAAGGAATACATTTACGATGATGACGGCAAACTGGTTGACCCGGGTGAATCCGATAAATTAGGAAAGCGTTCTTTATACATTAAAGTAACTACTACGACAGAGGGTGAAGGAGAAACATTGCAAACTTTCCATATATTCAGACTGGACCAGCGCCCGGCAGTATATGCCGGGTGTTTTGGAGGAGAAAGAGACACGGACGGAAACTATACAATGGGATTGGTGCATGACAGACCGAAACGTAGTGTATACCAGTATGACGTACCATCGGGTAAATTGGAATATGGTTACGATAAGATTGTGACAGCTGATTATTCATACGGGACGGATGACGTGTATTATGGAAAAACCGCGACGGTAAACCTGGCCGAGAATATAAAGAACCTTACTTGGAGTGGTAATATACCTGTCCCGCAGAAAGATGCTTCCGGACATATATTGCTATATCAATATCAACACCCGGCTAGTACGTTTTCTGCAAGGGCTTGTTATGATAAGAACCGGGATGAAGATGGAAACGGACGAATAGAAGGGGAGGAGTTAAAATGGTATTTACCGGCATCCAATCAACTGATTGGCCTCTATATCGGCAGTCCATTAGATGCCGGCAGCGGGCAAACAATTACAGAAGATGGAAGTACTTCTGCCAAAAGGTGGTATTACGGGCTTAACTCTTACTATAAGACTGAGGGTAGTGCAAGGTGTGTAAGAGACATCCCTCTCCCTTCCGTTACTTATTAATGATAAAATGAAAATATAAAGAGTAAAATGAAAAGAATAACTGTCATAATCTTCGCGTCCCTTTTTATCTTGCTAAAGGGATATTCCCAGACAATAGAAGTCTATGAAGATTCAAGGGGAAACAAGTATGCGGCTATTAATTCGAAAGGTTTGCCGATACAAAGGATCAGAGATAAAAATGCTGACTTTTATAACAACATTCAATTATACGAGTACACCCCGACTGGTCAAAATACGAATCCTATTATTGATACTAATGGTAACCCTGTCTATGCGGACAGGATTATCCGGCATACAGATGCAACCGAAATCAATAAGACTGTATCTGCATTTTTTATAGTCTCTCCAGATATCGTATATAGCGATGGCAATGATAGCGAGGGAAAAGATAGTGGAACGCAAACAATGAATTGGGCTACGGCAAATGGCTATCTCGCTACGGCAAACAGTAATAGTTATAGTACGGAGAAGAATATTGCTGTTCCCAAGGGATGCGCAATGTATCGGGGGAAAGACGGTCAGGACGCTCCGGGAACATGGCGGATACCTACACTGCGTGAAGGAAGCCTGATTATGATTTATTATAAGGAATTAGAGGCCACAACTACCCAAGGTACCGATTGTAAAGCATTCGCCTTACCTGGCATAGAATCAACCACCTATTGGTTAGCGACGGAAAATACAACTTCTTCTCAAGCATGGTTAATGATAATTTATCCTGATGCGACAAGAGTGAAATATAAGTCTGTCAGAGATCTCCCCAAGAAAAGCTACTATTATCTCCGTTGCATCCGGGATATTCCATAGAATAGAAATAAGTCCAAAAGATGCAAAACATCTGATCAATCAAATGAAAACAATAAAAGCAGAAATATTGATGATTGAGGGCTCACCCTTTCCTGTCATTAAGGAAATATATGACCCTTTGAGTAGAAGACGGGATGGCACTGCTACTCCCCAAGCCCCTATTATTATAATCGGTAACCATTTAGATATGCTGACGAAAGATAATATTTGTTTATGTATAATTCCTGCTATAAATGAGAAAATTATTATAGAACTCAGAGATGTTTACATATTTTCAAGTGAAAAAGTCTGTGCTATTATCCCTTTGGTTGATGATGGTGAATATTTTTTGGCATTAAAAATAGCAATGGAAGGGAAGGAACGTTTTGTTTATATTTTCCCGATGCCATTGATTATTAATCTTGGAAGTAATGGAAGACCTGACATATCTTCATATTGTTCAGATAAGGAGAAGTAAAAGGAACATTCACCTGTTATAAAATAAAACCCAAAGAACGACAGACTATGATAACAAAGAAAGAAAAAGAACCCCTCTATTCTGAACCTGAACTTGAAGCGTTCAATGTTTACAGAAATCTTAGTGAACTTCCTCTTGAAGAAACTCCTAAATATCTTGATGAGTGTATTGTCGGGACTTGTACGTGTGGCTCGGCTATTTTCAATGTTTTTTCCAATAAACGTCAAATAACTGAGAATGATCTGGTGACTATTTTCCCCTACCAACTAGTCAGTATAAATGAAATCAGCGATGATTTCTCTATGGTATTTCTCAGAATACCCAAGAAGATGTTCATGGATACTATATGTGGCATGTATAGGCCTACCCTTGAATACTTTTTTTATATGCGACAACATTTTAGTTCACCACTATGTAAGGAAGAGTGTGACCGGTTTATACATTTTTGTTATATACTTACTTTTCGCGTAGATTCCCCTTTTTACTATTTCAGAAGAGAATCAATTATAAACTTGCTGAGAGTTTTCTTTTGGGATATTTATGTAACATATAGGAATAGTCCCAAATCAATGAAATCTATAAAGTATACACTTAAAGAACGGAAAATGTTTGACTTTTTTCGTTTAGTAATAGAATTTCATACAATTTGTCGGGATGTCGCATTTTATGCAGAAAAGATGGGTATTTCGGCCAAATATCTGACAATGCTGATGACAGAAAATAGCGGGCGTTCGGCTAAAGAATGGATTGTTGAGTACACTATTATTGAGTTAAAAGCTCTTTTAAGAGATTCCAATCTCGAAATAAAGGAGATTGCATTACGAACTAATTTTCAATCTAACTCTGTTATGACACGTTTTTTTCGTGAGCATACAGGAATGACGCCGTCAGAATATCGTGAGAAATTTTTTCTTTAGGTTATGACAATAACTAGTGAATGTGTTTGATCAATAATAATATCTTTTATTTATAGATATGTGAAGTGCTGTTATTTAGACACTTCACACATTAATACCCCCTTGCCCGTTACATCAGCTTTTGCCACTGTAATTGCTTTACCGGTGTAGGTTTTTACGACAGATGTTCCAGCTGAATTCCACAATTTCCAGGTATATGTATACATTGTCCCTGCCGTATCCAATTCTTCGCCATTACGATATAACATGGCTTTTGCATCAACATCATTAGCATTATTCTTTATAGTAAAACCTTTTTGGCTAACTATATCGACGCTAATCGGGTCAGACATGTCTGCAAAGGAAATTATGTCACAAACAATTTTATTTGCTGAAGCGTTTCCTGCGCTCGTATCTGTATCTTTAATCGAACATTTGAATGTTTCGAAATTGAGTACTGCATCTGCCGTGACGGTAATCTCATTGGTAGTCCATCCGGCTGTTATCCCTCGTTGGTTATTTTGTGTAAGGCAGGCCCAACCAATTCCTAGAGTAGAATTATAGTAAGGGCATGAAACTGCAGTACCAGAAGCAACTGCAGCACTGAGACCAGATGTTAATGTAATGACTTTAGTACTAGTATTTAAGGAGGATATGGTGTATTGAGAAGAACCTATGGTTACTTTAGCACCTGCCTCCATATTCGCAATAGAATTAACAGTCACAGTTGTAGCCCCTGTAGCGGCAGCGGCTGTTAAAGTCGTAGGAGAAAATATCGCTGCATCCTTTATTCCCCAAGCGTAAGTTACATTGGTATTATCGATAGTAGCACCACGCCACATGTCACAATGAGCTTTTAGCGTGGTAACCTCATCGTTCTTAAAAACTACCCCTTGTGGAGCATATGCAATGGCACAAATAGTTGCGCCTGCACTTAAATGCTGTGTAAATTGGATTTCAGTTCTAAATGGGATTTCTAAGCCGTTTGCATCAATATAAATGGCTTCAAATGTATATCTAACCTGTGGTATATTGACAGTCATATGGTTGGCACCAACTGTTAATGCGTATTTGGCTGATGTAGCTCCAATTGTACAGTTATCTTGTCCGCTTGTAACAAGTGCTCCATTTTTATACCATTTTATACTTCCACTTTTTACGCCAGGTGTTAGATTAGCTGAATTTCCAACAGAGGTTATTTGATCAACTGCGCCTTTCCCACTAGTGAAAAGTGAAGGAGTTAAAATCAAGTGTGAACCTGATGTCCAATTGGGAGCGTATGTGTTGGTATCTTTATTGAATACCTGTGTTAAAGGTTGATTTGATCCAATAAATGCTTGAATTGAAACTGCGTCATTCTGGTCAACAATCGTTATTTGTCCTCTTGCAACTTTTAATGCCATTATGTATTGTTTTAAGTTTTAAGATATATACAGAGATTAGTAGTATTGAGTGTTGTTTGGTTTAAAAAATAGCCAAGTCATAAGTCTGTCAATGATAGGTTTGATGTGGCTGTTGTTATCTTATAGTATCAAGAGTTTGATATTGTTATCTCACAATCAAACACAGCTTTCCGGTATACATCTTCTGCTGATATCTCTAATTTTTTACCTATGTGTTCTGTGGAATTCCATAGTTCATCACTCAGCTGATCGTTGCTGATTCTACGCCACTTAAAGTTATATTCTGGTATCTTATCTGTTACATCTATACCTCCTTTATATACAGTAGCACTCAATATAGTGGATATGATACCATTTCTGAAAGTTTCCCCATGGCTTGAAGCTACATATACAGAATATGAATCCTGTCCATCATATTGTTTGGTTATAGTATACGTTGATATAAATTCTGTTTCCTCCCACAATGCCTTATACCTTAGTGTTAGTATGTCTTGACCTTCCCAAACATGAAGAGAAGGAGTAACAACATATGTACTCCCCGTAGAGATATCTTTCCATAAATTATCAATGGAAAGATATTGCCATTTGCTGGATGTACTACTGAAATTGTGTTCGGTAGCGATCAGTTCAATTTTATCTGGTTGTACGTCTGTCTGGTCTAAAGTATCCACATAATGAAAGATATCAGGTCCATCAATACTAACCGACTTGGGAAGAAGTTTTTTTTGTGTATTCTCATCAAAATCTTCCCATCGGATAGTGACATCCTGTAAGGTAATTGTATCTTCTGTCCAACTGAAGCGACCGTTGGCCAAATAACCAGTACCATCCGGATTGATTATAAAAGATTTATTGCCAGCTTCAATAGACCCATCCTCATTTAGACGAAGTAGCGGATTTTGTATGGTTCCTCCAATGCCACCACGACAGAACCAGGCGCCAAATTCATCTGTATCAGTAAGAGTTCCATCTGTTGCTTGGTATAAGGTTGCTCTTTCGCCTGCTTCAAGTTGAGGAGAACAGAAATATAGATTCTCCAACATATGGGTCAAGCCTATTCGTAGTTCCGTCTCTTCTTTATAAGCAATGAGAAAAGATACCCAATACCGCTTCCATTCATTTTCTTTCTCAATATGAATTTCCTGATATGGTTCTCCATCCAACATAAAAGAAAGGATTCCGAGCTGTTTGGATTTTGCCCAAAACGAAAAGCAATATTTTTCACCTATGTGCTTCTTTTTCCACTCGCTGTTTTGGCAAATATATTCAGTTGTGGTGGAAGAAAGCTGAAAAACGTGCCCTATACCTGCAGGTGTTTTTTCTGTATCAGAAACCAAAACGGCTTGTACGAAATTGCCATACAAACTGTTTATTAGACAGTTCTTGTGAATACGACCCACATAAAACGTACTCGCAAACCCCGTTTTATCTCCAGCAGTCAATGTTCCGGCCACATTCACATTATGAGTGGCATATAGGTTCTGAAAGTAAGCACCATAACCGTCCAATACACCAAAAAGAGGGTCAACGATACCTTTCATTTTACCAATTCGTGCCTTTGTGCCGTTGGAAATGACTGCTATATCTGATAGAAGGACGATATTCAGATCTGAGATTTCACACCAGTCGTTTTCCCGTAAACAAAATGTCATGTCAATCAGCAGACTACGAGGATACTGTTCCGGATAGTCCACTGTAACTAACATCAGTTTATAGCTCCATTCTGTCTCTATTTCTATCGTATCAGTCCCTTCAATTTGCATCCCATCTGTATATCCAAAAGTAATTTGTATATTCTCCATGTGGTGAGATGCTCTGATTTTATAAGATATGATAACACGTTGGGGATGATGAATTCGTTTTTTCAATGTTTGTTTAAACCCTATAACATCACCAATAACAGGTACATTCCCATTTCTTGTAATCCTGAATACTCTATGAGCATCCAATTGCGAAACAAAATAGGTGGAAGTTACAAAGTCAGTACCAATGCATGAATATCTTTCGCTATCTGCTTCATCAACCCGGCCTTCTCCCATAATTGGATAACAAAGAGAGTTCTCAAAAGCCATTCCGTCTATGATATCCATAAAGGGAGCCTCAGAGTCAGAAGCAGTTAGGTACAATGCACCGCTTCGATCTGCATTGAACAGGTTGGTAGTTCGTACAAAATCGAGTAGTTCACCATTTACAGGTTCGTTGCCTTCAATAAGTGCCCCTATGAAATAAGAAGATTCTAACTCCTTGCCGGTTTTATCTAAAATTATATCGATTCCAGTTTGCAATACAATCATCAGGGAGTAAATCAGGTTTTTCCCATCGAGGTATTGTCTACGTACTACATCACCTACTTGTAAACCTTGAGTTTTGTGAGATTCAGGGTCAAGAAGGATTTTGTATCGGTCATATTTGTATAGTGACATGAATTGTTGTTTGGTTTATAGTTTTTCTACTTTATCGCCGCTGCAAGAATCGCTTACCCATAAAGAACCGTTGGTAGTATACATTTTCTGAACTTCCATTTCATAGATTCTCATTTTCTTACGCACTGTAACCTCATCAAAGGTTGCGGAGACGTTTCCAGTAGTTTCATTACGTAAAATAGCCCATCCTGAGCCCGCAAAGCCAGAGGAAAAATGCTCTGAACTCAAACTGTTTTTGAAGTATGCATTACCATAATGCTTGATGCCTCCTGTTGCGGATAATAGGTAGTTCTCACTGTTAAAGTATAGACAATTGTCTGTCAGTCGGGTGAGTGAACTGTCTATTCCGACATGCCCCTTTACTTCTAAAGGAATATTTGTATTTATAAAATCGGCATCCGATTTAATGAATAGACTGTATGAGGGGCTATTTAAGGGGCGGTAAAGGCTTGTAGAAATGCCATGCTCGAAACCGGTACAGCATTCTGCTGTTTCGTTTATCTCAGGGGATGTATATTTTACCTGAGAGATAAAATCCAACCTTTCTTTGTTGCCTTGTAAAGTGACTCCATTATAAGCACCGAAACGTAATTTACGTTGAATTACTATCCCCTCGTCCGTGTCATCCATTCGATAGGAGGAAAGTAATTCATTGCCATAATGGTGCCGTACTGTAAGAGCGTCCGGGAAATACCCCGCTCCGTATTTACTTACCAGAATGTTGTCTCCGTCTATGTCTGATAGTCCGGCAAGTAATCGAATTTTGTTAGTATGCTCGTTTGCAAGCAGCAAATCTCCGCCCGTTGCACCCAACTGGATATCATTTTTGTTGGTACGAATCAATACAGGTATATTGTCAATTTTAATGCCGTATCCCACAGCAAAGGATAAATACCCCGACAATGTCGTTCCTGCCTCATTAATATACAAAATGGTACGCCCATCTACACCAAATTCTGCTCCGTGCACTGAGTGTAGTATTCCGTTGAGCGTAGTAGAACCGGTAACTTGTAAATCTCCGGATATCATTCCGTTTTTCATCTTCCAGTCTATAGCCGCCTGATTAGCATTACCGCTGTGGTAAACAGGGCAACTACCAATTAAAACTGTGGATGGTGATATATATACTCCTGATTGTTTACTCCCAAATATGATATCTCCATTTGAATGTATGGAGGCGTCTCCTGTATCTAAATAAGTACCTTGAATATATGTTGTGGCAGTCAATCCATCGTAGACCAGAACTTTTTCATCTCCCAAATAGAAATTATTTCCACCTATCCTGATATCTCCGTTGATCTGAATACCAGAACTATTTTCATCTTTATATATATAGAAGGTGCGGTTATTACCAATACCGGCCTCAAAGCCATAGTTTGCCCGTAAAACTCCAGCCATGTCCCCTCCGCTTTTTTTGAGATATCCTAAGAGTATGCCTCCATTATCATTGCCTCCTTCACCTGCTACACTTCCTGAGATGGCGGCAGCAAAGCTGAATGCTGTGTTTTTAAGTCTTACACTGGTGTCATCACCTTCTACAACACCCCAAGGATGGATATCATCTTTCTTGTCCTGCGCATTGAAGAAATTGCTATATAGTTGTGAATAAATAGAATAGCATAAGCTATTCGGGTCTAACTGACCAATGTCGGGGTGTAGTTCAATACTCATTTGGTGTAAACCGTTTTAGAGAGAAAGTTTTGAATCTTTGAAGTTAAGGATGTGAAATTGGGGATATTCAATGCTGGCATTGTTCCCATTAAGGTAGGCGTCGTAATTTTGGAACACTCAGTCAGAAACTCCAGCATTAACTGTGCCAATTGATTACCTAGTACAAGGGGCTCGTTAGCACTCTCTTCGCCAATAGTCACCTTCTTATTCTGTATAGTGACACTGGTGCTTCCCACTTTCTGTTCCAACCTGTCTCCGGTTTGATTGATTTCCGACTTATCCAGTTTCTGTAAAATATGTTCCGGTGTTATATTTACTTCTGCCTGTTTGCCGTCTTTGTTTTTTGCCATAGTATGTATTTGGGTTGCCGTGTATTTGGTTGCCGTTTCATTGCCGGTAGCTGGTAGCTCGTTATAATCAGGCGAGTTGTTATCATCCGGGTCTAACTCTTCTGTTTCTCTAACTCCGATAGAGGTCTCTTCATGGGCGGTTAACTGAATAATCTGAGCATGGGAGTAATTCAGAACATACGTGTAATGAGTTGCCGCATCCATCACAATGGTAACATCAGAATATAGAAGGGGAATGATAAGGAATCCTCCTGAATTGTCCTGTAGCCCTGAGAGTAATACTCCTTTATGGATGATTGGTTCTGAGCTTGCTGTTTCATCCGGGAATTCCCGAACATCTATAGTGCCAACGTATTCTTCATATTCTTCATCATTCGGATTATTATGTACTTTGGCGACATACCCATGTACCATTCTTGCCGTACCTACGCCATTGATTCCAGTGGGCGCCATATCAATGCGTTCTATGCTTCTCCCCAAGGCTATCTTGCGAATAGCTTCACGTATCATTCGTTGGTTGGACTTTCCATTAGTTTGTGTTTTTTCTTCCATCAGTTCTGTATCTTGTATATAAAACGAATAGATTTTTTAAGAGGGAAAAGTGAATTCGACCTGACTTTTCTACATTTATTGCGCAATTTCGGTCTGACATTTGTTTGATATATCTATAAATTCGATATGACTTTTCTGTGAATAATGTTTTATTTCGATATGATTATTCTAAAATAAGTCATATATTTGCATTGTAAATCAATAAAATATGAACTTATGAGGCAATATTTTAAAAGACATATAGATAAGTACCTTGAGGAATGGAAAAATAGTGCCAACCGAAAGCCTTTGTTGGTGAGGGGGGCAAGGCAAGTTGGGAAGTCTTCAGCTATCCGACATTTAGGTGAAAGTTTCAAGTATTACATTGAAATAAACCTTGAACGCCAAAAGGATATAAAGACGCTGTTTGGAGATAACCTTAATGTGAAAACTATATGCAGCCAATTAAGTGTAATCTACAACACTCCGATTGTGCCTGGCGAAACTCTTTTGTTCTTTGATGAGATACAGGAATCTCAACGGGCCATATCATCTCTGCGCTATTTTTATGAGGACTATCCGGAACTGCATGTTATAGCTGCTGGTTCTCTTCTTGAGTTCACACTAAAAGAACTACCTTCGTTCGGTGTGGGCAGGATTCGCTCAATGTATATGTATCCTTTTTCATTCGATGAATTCCTCGAAGCACAAGGATTGTCATTACAAGTCAACTTTAAAAGAAATGACGCTGATTGTGAACACCCTCTTCCGAGACCGTTGCATGAAGATATGATCTCTCAACTCAGGTCTTATTATCTGGTTGGCGGAATGCCTGAAGCTGTAAGGATATGGGTGCAGACTGGTAACTATAAAGAATGTGCAATTGTGCATAATGATATATTGGATACCTATCAGGATGATTTTAAAAAGTATAAAACCCGTATTTCTCCTTTACTGCTTGCTCAAACATTGAAGTCAGTTGCATTGCAAGCGGGGGAAAAGTTTGTATACGCACAAGTTGGCAATGACATCGGTGGGGCGATGGTGAAAGAGGCTTTGTCGTTGCTTTCATTGGCCGGGCTGGTGACTCCAGTGGTTCATACCGCTGCAAATGGTATTCCTTTGGGGGCGGAAATTAATGAAAAATTCAGAAAGTTCTTGTTTCTCGATATTGGCTTGATGCAATCAATGCTGAAAATCCAGCCCAAAGATATCCTCATTGCTGATGAAGTAGATTTTATTAATAGAGGAGGCTTGTCAGAGATGTTTGCCGGATTGGAATTGATGAAGTATGATAGTTATCTGACAAAGCCGGAACTTTATTATTGGCAGCGTACGGAGCGTGGTACACAGGCCGAAGTTGACTATGTAATTAGCCGGAGAGGAAAGATATATCCGATTGAGGTGAAAGCCAGTAATTCGGGATCGATGCAGAGTATGTATAAATTTATAGAGTTGAAGAAAAGTGATTATGGAATAAGGACAAGTCTGGAGCCTTTTTCTTCCTACAAGGATATAAAGGTAGTGCCTTTGTATGCGCTATCAAATAAAGTTGTACAAGGAGAGTAATCGTATATTATGTAATATAGTTCAAGGGATTCCCGAGCCGGGAATCCCTGTTTTGATTTTACCTGTCTTCCTCTGCTTTATTTCCCTTTATCCGATATGGAATGCTGATTGTTTGCCTATATCCTTCTGTTCCGAACTTGGTGACTACTTCATCTACGATATAGACCCCGTTTTTGGACGGATTTCTATCGTCAATCAATTCGACTTGGACGGCAGTATTCAATGCCAGGTCACCGAATAAGGTCAGTTTCCCCGTTACACCATTCAAGTTGTAGTTTTTGAAGTATTCTATGGCTTCTTCTACCAGTTCATCTGAGTTTATCTTCATGTTGGAAGACATGTAGGGTGCAATGGTATAAGTACTCAAGTCAACCTTGGTTTTGGTTTTAGCTCCCTGGGCAGTCACATTTCCGGTAACTTTATGCGTCTTCTTTGATATCTGTGTGGCATTTATCGTCTGAAACTCCTTGCTACCCTTCTTATCAGGATCATATTCGGGATTTAACCGTATGGTTACTTCAAAGAATTTTTCGTCTGTACCGAGAGCTTTGGCCGTGACAGCCAGAAACTTTGGATCTGTCTTAACCACCTTCAAAGTGCTGTTTGCCACATGATAATCAAAATATATTTTGAAAGGGCCGGATTGCTCGTTGCCTGGGAAAATAGGCTGGCTTTTTGAAGAAGAATACGGACGTCCCACAGCTATGGCAGGCATATCATCCGGTGAATTCTCGTCGTATTTAAGAAAACAATATACTTTGGACTTTTTAGACCAGTCAGACAGGACATCGGCAACGGTGAAATTGTCGGTTATCTTGATTTGCCCGATGTTGATATCGAAACGTTTGGTTTCGCTGTGTATCCGGAAGCCGGTGTTCTTCAACAGGTTGTATTTCTCACCGAGCACGTCATTGACCTTTGTGCCGACTACTGGTGTCACAAATTTAGGGGCTTGTTTTAGTTTCAATTTATAAGCCATGTTCTCACAGTTCAGTTCAAGCAGGTTATCAGAATTATAGCCCGTGATATAGCCTTCAAACATTTTCTTCAATACCCCGTTGTAGCCTAAAGATATGCTGATACGTTGCCCGATTTTGAAGGTAGAAGCATCAATGGTATTGTGTGAGGTGCGTTTCTCAATGATGATGCCATCCTGCATTACTTCTGTTGTAATCCGTGATGCATCCTTGCCTTCTAATGTGGCGGCTCCAAGTAGAGTGCTCTTGAAAACAGTTCCTTTCGGAAAGACAACCTTTGCTGTTCCAATCAGCTTTTTATAGGATTCATTGATTTCTATTTCCTTCACTTCGGTCAGGGTGATGGGAGTGTTGATAGCCATCAGATTATCAGGGTCAGCATCTCCGATTATGATTCTGCAACAGAGTACATCAAGTGAACTTATAGCCATAACTTTGATATTTTTAATAAAGAGGACGGGTCAACGACTTCCGTACCGAATTTGACAAGTTTAATCCATTTGTTTGAGTGTTGAATAGCTTTATCTACTTTCTCCTGGTCGGCAAGTTTGAGCTCGACGGCTTCTGAAGGTTCAACGGCTACACAGTTCAGACTGTAGGGTTGTATGTTCCTGCAATCTGAAGAAGAAAAGGTGTAGCTTTGTACGATCAACTGTGATATTTTGAATTGCCGTAATATTGTGTTGTCACAAGTGATAACTCCTTTGTATTGCATCAACTTCAGGAACTTGGATACTTCTGCTTCGGGATAAATGTCGGGATACTTGCTGCTTATCTTTCCTGATATGCTAATTTCAAAGTCTCCGCCCGAGATGAACTCTTTGCGGCTGTAGTTTCTTCCTTGTACGGTTGTTAAAAGGATATTGTTCCGGCTATTGACTTGTACAAGGGGCTGTAAGTCTACAAATGTAACTAATCCATATTTTGAATTTTGCTCAACCTTTCCACTTGAGGAATCATAATAGGTTCCTTCATTAGAAATGCTGAGCTCCAGATAGTCGCTAACCAGATTTCCAACAATAGAGTCTGTGTAGTTTTTCTTTGTTGCTACGTCTTGTTGTTCTTTAATCAGCAAGGAATATTGTCCGGTCTTGTTGGCTAGACTACTTTGGGACTTTTCCTGAAGATATTTGTCGCGAACTTTTTGTTCCCAATACTTCAAATATCTAGGATAGGAGCGGAGCATGCCATATGCCAACTGTGAGGCGGTCTGGATAACTGCGCGTTTGAGTATATGGTTGTCCTTGGAGAGGTATTGGACCTGTCCGTCTGTCAGTTCGGCAAGCCCCATATTCAGCCCTCTTCGGGCTGCGTCGCTGATATATCCCCCGACACTGCCGTGGCTAATCACGCCACCACTCAGCAGGGTGGAGGTTGCAATTCTTCCTATACTAATAATTTTGGGCATACTATGATTGTTTTATCCCTCCCAGGTCGCATCGAAGTCGTGTACGACATCAATCAATGCCTGAGCGAGTTGTTCTTTAAGATTTTGTATTTCCGGGCTCTTCCCATCCTCTGATTTCAATAGGTTAATGGCTTCGAGGCTCATTAGGTTGGTGATATTTACAATCACTTGCTTCGGTGCGGCAGATGATAGTTTCCCGGTACCTGAGTAATTGCCTCCGGCGAGTCCATCATCGGCTCCTGATGTTATACCATTTGAATTGTAAGGAGAATCGTCCTTGTCCGGCTCATTGGAATATAATTCTGGAGAGAATCCGGCTTTTTGCAGAATGTTCTCGGCCATTTCGGCTGAACCGCCAAAAGTTTGCCGTAGGCTGGAAGCAAATGTGACAACCATGTTGTGTGCGGCTGACGCATTAGCCAGTGCTATTTCTCTCTCTTCCTTGGTTGCTTTCTTTCCGGGGACTTTTTGTTTCCATAGTCCGTCTTTACCTCTCGAATATCCGAGCTTAGTTAGTTCGGTGAATTTGAATCCTCCCAATGCCATAGCATAGCGGGCATTATGTTGTGATGAAAGGGCTGTCCGGTAGTTTTGGGCTATCTTAACGATTTCCGGCACAAGCTTTTCATTCATATAATTGGCATAATCGATTGTACTGCTTGCTTCGGCAGCAGTTAATTTGTCCATGCCCGATTTGTACAGAATGTTCCCTTTCTTATCTTCTGTCCATAGTTTGCGGTTTAAGGTAGTTCCGTCTTGTCCGAACACAGCTTTGGCACTCCTGATAAACCCTCCGATTTCTTCGTCGGTCTTTAGTTTTCCGAGGTTGGCATAGGCTTTTAGTATCCGTTCCTGACTGTCTTTCTCGGCGAGCGTGTGTATTGCTGCTCTTACATCGGACTGGTAGGCATCTTCAAAGGAGTATGAAGGTGCTGACTTCGTTTCGGCGGCGGCAGCGGAATTAAAAAAGGCCGTCCACCAGTTTCCTGTAAAGGCACCAATGGTCTGGCCGGATGCTTCTTCAAGTGTCTTTCCCTTCGTCACGTCATCAACGGCATTTTTGGTAGCAAGAGCCTGTTGGTACGTCTTCCTTAACGATTCGTATAGGCTGTCTATGCTTGGATACCGGTATTTTCTGTTCGCTCTGATTTCTTCCTGTACGGCATCTTTGGCTTCTTTTATCTTCCAGGTTTTGTATGCCACCCAACCGAGGGCGCCGACCAAGGCTGCGATACCTGCGGTCGCTGCCGCGGCTCCGGTTCCGATGGCTGATAAAGAGGCGGTTGCCCCAACCATGCCGTTGCCCGTTGCCACCTGCGAAGCAAACAACGGGCCGAAAGCGCTGCGTGCTGCCATCAATGAGCTGCCACCCATGAGACCGGAAGATAATAGTGCCTGGGTCATTGCTCCTTTACCAGTCACTCCGGCAGATTTCAGAGCCGATACGATAGCTCTTTTGTTGGCAAAGGTCAGTGTCTTGCCTGATATTTTTCCGCCAAGTCCGGTTAATCCGGTCAGTAGTTGGATGGTTGAGGCGGCAGCAGATTGTTTGCCTAAGAACCCCATCGCCACGCCTACATTGGTCAATGCTCCGGCAAGTTTGTAAAGCCGGGTTGCGACAAAACCTGTGAAGAGGATAGGTTCTATCCAATGGAAGTTCTTTACTATCCATGTGCCAAAGTTGGCAAGGGTTGACACGATGCTAATTAGTGTCCGGCCTATTTCGGCCAGTCCGCGGGATAGGTCCGGGGTACTGAATTTGGCGAGAAAATCTTTTAGTGCTTGCCGGATAGAGGGTTCCATCAGTTCAAAACCTGTCATAAAGCTTTCGGTAAGTTGGGATGTAACCTGATACCAGAGTCCTTTTGTGGTTTGTTGCTTCACCATGGCCAGTTCTGTTGAAATACCGTTTGAACCTTTATTCTGCACGGTGATTTCTTTGAGCTTCTCATAATTATTGATGAACTGCATGGCTGCATTTCCACCTATTTTACCAAAGATAGCCTGCATATCGGCCATACTGGCTCCAGCTTTGTGCAAATCTCCGAAAATATCGGCTAAGGGGCGAACCCTTTCTACCTTTTTGCCATATACATCGATAAAATGGGTAAACTTGACCTTCAGCCGTTCCAATGTTGCTGCCGCTTCTTTGGTTGGTTTGGCAAAACGGGTAGACATAGCTCTCAAGCCGGTACCTGCCATTGTTCCTTTGATACCTGAGTTGCCCAAAACACCAACGGCGGCGGCTGACTCGGCAAAGTCAATACCTGCGGTTTTCAGATAGCCTCCAGCCATCTTGAAACTCTCGGCCATTTCTATAATGTTGACGTTGGAGCGTGAAACGGTTGATGCCAGAATATCAGCGACGGAATTCATGCTGGTACTCTTAATCTTGTATCCGCTCATTATGTTCGTAGTCAGGTCGGCAATCTGACCTACGTCGTTATCGCCGATTAGGGCAAGGTTCACAATGGGGCGCATGGAATTGTGAATCGTTTCCATGTCCATACCGGCCATTGCAAGGAACCGGGTTGCTTGTCCGATTTGTACAGCTGTGAACTTGGTGTCTACTCCGATTTGCCGAACGTGCCGGGACATCTTTTCAAACCGTTGTTCAAATGTACCCAAATCTGAGTCTGCCACACGCAAAATGCTTTTCGCAGATTCCATTACGTTGGCGTATTCTACTGCATCTCTCAGTTCGGATTTCATGAAGTGGTATGCCATGTACCCGTTGATCATCGAAAGGAAGGGTAGATTACGAATGGATGGTGTTTTGGAGTATTGCATACGGTTTATGGCCGCACGGCGTCTGTTCCCGTATTTGGAATCTTCGATGACTGCTTGTTTCTGCGTTAACCGTAATCTTTGGGCTGCAAGCGTCTGTTGTCTCTTTTCATTCTGAAGTTTTCTCCTTTCGTCCTCCCTTTCCTTTTCCAGTATTCGGCGCATTCTCATCTTTTCGAGTTCCTCGAATTTTTTATCCCGTTTGGCATAAAGCTTTTCAAGGTTATTAAACGACTTGAGTTTATTGCGTATTCTTTGGCGGAATTCTCTTTCCTGTTCTGCTTCCGCCTTTCTCACTATACGCTCTTCTTCCTTTGCTTGTCTCTCACGTAGTCTTTCCTGTTGCTTTTGCGTCAGTGGCTTTCCCGGAGTGGGAGTCGTGGGCGGAATAACAGGAGGAAGAACTGGGGGCACGGACAACGTAGGTACGGAGCCAGGGATTACCGCTGGAATGGTTGGTATTACCGGGGGAACTATACTGTCTTCTTTCCCTTTTTTACCTTTCCCGTTTTGAATATTGAGCGTGATTTGAGAAGCACCTTTTATGTTGTGTAATAAAGTAAGTATCTCCTCCAGACGTAATTTGGCTGTATCGGTCTTTATCCGTATCTCCCTCTCGTTTTCGAGGTGGATAAGGGCTGAGTTGATTTTTCCGATAGCCTTCGTTATATTTTTCTGGGTTGCGGATATGGACAGGGCAGAGTTTTGGGCAGTCTTTTTAGCTAATGTCTCCTGGGCAGTTATTGCATTTTTATCAATAATTTTTTTAGCCTGTGACTTTATTGCCTTGGTATCCAGTTTCTGTCCGGCATTGATAACCAGATTGATGCCTGAACTCATTTCGCGAATCTCGGTCAATGCGTTTTTAATCCGCGTCAGCTTCTCTTCGGTCTGGTTGGTCTTGATGTTGAAATCATAGGTATAGTCGCGTTTTCGTCCTTTAGGGCGGAAAACTTCATCGACTTCCTTCATGATTGTGCTGATATTGCCTGCGGCCAGTTTGAAACTGGCATTTGCTTTTACCAGTTCGCCGATAGCTTCGGCAAATTTGGTAACTTTTTTCACGCCTTCATCCGCTTGTACGTTAATCGAATAATTGACGCGATAATTTTGGGCTTGTTCAGAAGTTATAGCGGGTTCTGTCATCGGTTGGTTTTTGTAAGAAAGCCCCTGTCACACTTGGGAGGTATGCAGGGGCCATGGAGCAAGAAATGAATGAATTGTCAGGTAGTAAGTGTGTTTGTGCTTCTCGTAAGTATCAGTTGTTCATGGAGCCACAGGGCTTCTTCTGATAACATTGCAAATTCTTCATCGTCGATTGTATCCAGATTGACAGATGGAAAGTAGTGACGTACGTAAATGGTTCTTTGGCGGATTCGCTGTTCGTCACGTACTATCCATTTGTCTAAAAATTTACAATCATACTTTGTCTGGTTGTGATAATCTCTGACAGTTGCGACATTAACCCGAATAAGAAAAGCGATTCATTGTCAACCAACTCCTTGTCGCCATCGATGAAAGAGTCTTTTGCCAGCGTACGCATGGCGGTTACTTCGTCTTTCTTGGAGGCTGCCATAAACTTTGAGAATTGCAAGAAACTTGGTTCGGCCATGTACGCTACGTAAAACTCCTTTTCTCCGCAGCTTGTATCTCCGAAAACTACCATCGGGTAGACTTTTCTCAGTTTCTTTTCGGCTTTGAGCTTGATTGCTTTCTCTTTGATTTCAGTTTCCTGTTCCAGTGTCAGTGTCATATCTTCCATATTTATATTTGGTTAAGTACATTCAAGAGTAGAGTTTTGAAAAGGCTAAAGTTTAATTATTGGTTTTTCCTTGTGCAAGACTATGAACTTGCCTTCGATGCCGCAATTTCTCAAAACCTCCGTATTCTCTTTGTCAAAGGCTATCAGGCAGGAGGGGGCACCTGCCGTTCCGCCCTGCTCGCCACTGACGTGGTAAAAGCGGAGCCTCCCTTTGATGAAGAGAATAGAGTCGGCCTTGCGGAATATTTCGTCGTGAAACAGCTTGGTGTCGGTTCGGGCAAAGGTGAGGGCGATTACATTCCCATGTTCGGCACAACGCTGTATGAAGCGTACTATCAGATTGGTGTCGTAGGGAGGATTGCAAAATACCCGGCCTGTCCATTCTTGTTCCAGACCGTCATCCAATATCGTGTAATGGCGGTCGGCCGTGCTCCAAGGGCGATTGATGGGTGAACAGGGGTCAAGGTCGAAGTGACCAAGTTTGCTTAACAGTTCGGGTGGTGTGAGCCATTCGTTTTTACCGGTGTAGGAGTTGCCTTCAAAAGTTACGTTCATTAGGTTAAGGTTGTAGGTTTAGTGATTATTTTGTGTGGGTTGTCTTGATCGTATAGATGTTTTTTTTCGGAAAGGTTTCAAATGGAGATAATTAAGGGTAGGATCTTGTGTCTCCGGGTATGTTGCACGTGAGAGACGAGATATGTCACATGTGCGAGATGGGGTGACTCACATATGTAAGGTAGAATGGTTTGCATATGCGAAGCATGGCAGGACATCCGTATGTCACCTGGTGGGACATGCGGATGTGTCAGGGTGGGACATGCGGATGTGTCAGTGTGGGACATACGGATGTGTCGGGGTGAGACATACGGATGTCTCCGAGGGTGACACACGGATGTCATCAAGGAAAACTCTAAGTCTCCTTATAATCCTATTTGCTATTAATCTGACTGAGCCATTAATATTACCTATCTGGAAATAATCAGTTTTGACCACATATTTCCATGCTTATTCTTCTTAAAATCGCATTTTTTAGTTATCTTTGAAAAACCTAATAAACGAACACGATATGAACGAAGCAAAAAAAAATATTGATGACGCTTTCCGTCGATATTATCGTCCGCTTTGTTTGTATGCAATGCACTATCTTCATGACATGGCATTGGTGGAAGATATCGTTCAGGACTGCTTTGCCGAACTCTGGGAAAGGCTCATTACAGAGAAAGAAGTCTCAAATGTGAAGGCATACCTTTATATGATGGTCAGAAATCATTGCTATGATACTCTAAAGAGAGATAACACTATCCATTGTGATTTATCACCATCCGATTTGGAAGATATAATTTCTGACGAAGAATGCGAAGAGCGTTCACTGATTGAAGCCAGACTTTGGACGGCCATTGACTCTCTTCCGGAACGCTGCCGGGAAGTTTTTCTACTAAGCAAGCGTGACGGATTAAAATATAAAGAGATTGCCGATAAACTGGATATCTCTGTTAATACTGTTGAAAATCAGGTAAGTAAAGCTCTTCGAATACTCAAGGAAGGCTCCAAGAAAATATATTATTTCTTCTTTAGCTGATTTTTTTTCATTTCTGCGTATATGGGGCACAGAACGAAGCGTAAATGAGTCGGTCGGCTGAAAAATTGGTGAGAGGTTTGTGTTTCAACGAGTTAGATGTGTGTGGCTGAAATGACGGCGTAAAACGAAGCGTTTACATAGGCTTACATTTGGTTTACTTTTGGGGCTTGTTGAGGCTCTTGTGGTTTACATGGGGCTTACGGGTGGTTTATATTGCGTTTCTGTTGGTGGTTGGTGTTGTGTTGGGGTGGGGTAGAATGGTGGCTGAGGCCACTTTTTTTATGGTGTTTCTGAAAATTAGTATTGCGAAATTATTCCATATAATGATTATTTGGTATATTTGCAGAAACAAAACGAGTGAATATGGCAAAGGTAATACATGTGCATCTGCTGCACAATATAGATGGAACGAGGCGGAAAGACTGGTACTTTAGCAGCATTTCCGCGGTTTATACGGTTTTGACGGCTGAACAGATCGGCGCGACGAAGAATTATTTGCTTCATGCCGGGCTGTCTGGCAATGGTACATTATGCACGAAACGCGCTATAATCAAGCAATCTACGCTTATTTCATGCTCTCGTGGGACAGATGATTAGGCTGGTGCTTTTATGGCGTTAGAACGCAAATAGAAGGCCGTTTGGGCGGTCGTGGGAATGGAGGTCGTTTGACCTCCTTTTTTTATGTCCAAAAATGACGAAAATAGTGGGTGGGGTTACAGCTGGGGTTACAAAGTGGGGTTACATTTTCTGAAAAGTGGGGTTACACATTCGGGGTTTTGGGGGATAGGATAGAGGGGGAGGGAAAGGGATAGTTTTAAGGGATAGGGTGGGGGAAACTGCCCATTTGCGATATAGGTAAAATGTGCAAGAATCTGGCTAAAACCTTGTGTTTATGGGGTTTCTTGCGTGAAGCGAACCTCAAAAGAGGGGGTACACCCCTCCAAATGGGGTACGAATGGTGTTGGAGGGGTATGCGTATGGTGCTATTCTAACCTTATGACACCGATAACTAAGGCTACTGCGTGAATGGCTGAGTATGGAAGCTCAAACGGATCGTATTTTTCGTTGTCCGATACAATGAGGACATGGTCTTTGTCGCTCCCAGGTTTTATGCGTTTAATGAGTGCGCCTTGATTTGTGTCTATAACATAAACTTTATTCCATTGAAAGAATAAATCAGACATCGGAACTCGTTGGCAAGCGACAATATCGCCAGAACTATATTTGGGGTACATGCTTGAACCTTTTACGGGAATGAGAAAGTCTGCGCCCTTAAATGCAGGTACAACGTAGCGTTCACATTCATATTCAAGTACGGTTCTCTCGTCTGTCAAAGCACCTGCCATTGCGTCAATGGGGATAAGCGGAATACCCTCGTGGCTGTTGTCTGGAACTGGAACAGCGATGCGTTTTTTTTGATCATCATTCGCCTCCCCCTGAATTTGTTTATCGGTGTTGTTTTCAAGCATGCTTCCAACTCCAATCATGAGCCAACGAGCTGAATACTGGGGATAATTTTCAACTATTGTTTGAATCCACTTAGACTGAATGTCTGTACCGTTGTTTATAGCACGGGACAAAACGCCCTTACTTGCGCCTATCTGACGTTCAAGAGCGCCGATGGTTATCCCCTCATTGGAGGCTATTTCCTGTATTCTTGATAAAATATTACCCATAAGTTGAAAATAATCCCCGAATATATTTGTCGGGTTGAAAATTATCACTATCTTTGCAACGTGTTCAAGATTGAACGAGCGGCCAAAGATACGAAAAAAGGCCGAGAATAACGAATTTTTGCAAATAAAGAATATGAACGACAACGAATTAAAGGAATGGCAGACACAGAGCGTGAAGCACAAGGTGGCAATGGTTCTGATAATGGATGGTGTTAGTTTCAGCTACACAGAAGAGGACGGCATCGTATTTACAGCACCAGAATGTTATGTGGCGAGATTGATAAGACGGCTGATATCCTGCTACGGATGTAGCGTAAGACCAAAGATAAACGAGGTAAAATGATTGCAGGATAACACGGAAGCCCTGGGTGCTGTACTGGATAGTCGGCAGGGCCGGCCTCGGATGACAGCGGGAAAGACCGCAGGGGTGGCACGGTTGCAATGGCTGGAAAGTTGGAATAAGCGAAAGCGAAGAGCGTAGGACAGCCACGGGGTTCGACTCCCCACACTCCACAATATGTATAACATCAAAACAAGTGAGACATGAAAAGGTATATTCACATTAAAAAAGAAGACCGCGAGTTCATAATGGCCTCGTTGAAGGTGACAGAGCGTATGGTTTACTATGCCCTCCGATTTGAAGGTGAGCGTGGAAACACTGACCTTGCCCGTAAAATACGCAAACTTGCCATGGAGCGCGGTGGTATCATCATGATTGTAATACCGGAGATTGAAACGCTTTACGATTCAGATGACTATATGCGCCAGTATCTTCCCAATGGCGTGCTGTTGGAGTTTCAGAAGAAAGGAGACGGAGGTTGTGATGTATTGCACAAAGGGACAGTTGTTCGCCACTATGACAATGTGATGGTGCGTGATATACCTGCTATCCAGAAGTTTGCAAGTGCATTAAGATAAGGGAGGCAGAATTATGGAGTACCACGATAACAGACTTTGCATCTCGATGCGGGAACTTGTGGACGGAGGCGTTATGACCGTTTCCAACTACAAGCAGCTCTCTGCACGCGGTCGCATAGATGTAGTGCGTCGTGGAGGAGGCTCCGCAAATAACTACGCGCTCATCGCAGTCAGCAGTCTGCCCGATTCCTATCAGGAGAAACTCAAGACCCTGTACCCCGACCCGTCGATGGAGGTGCTGCTTGCTTGGCTTGATGCCAACTACGAGGTGGACCAGGCAGCCGTGGCATATTTCAACGACTGGCGCAACCAGTGCGGACACGACCACGCCACCGATGCCCATGTGAAGGAATATGTGACCAATGCCAGTGTACTGAACGCCTGCATCAAGCTCTACAACAATGCCAAGGCGATACAGAAGACGATGGGTCAGAAGTATGACTGGAGCATGATGTCGCAAGCTGTGGAGGGCTACCGCATGAAGACCGGGCACACATTGCCGGCAAGCATGCTGCGCTTCCGCAAGAAGGTGAACGAGTACCAAAGAGACGGCTACCAATGCCTCATCAGCCGCAAGTTCGGCAATCAGGCAAGCCGTAAGGTGGACTACAGAACAATGCGCCTTATATGGTCGATAGCCGTGCAGCCGAACCAGCCGTTCAATACAAGCGTGTGGGAAATGTACAACTCATTCGTGTGTGGCGAGTTGGACGTGTACGACCCGGAGACAGGCGAGCTTTTCGATCCCGGCGAATGGACCGACAAGAACGGCGACCCGAAGTCGCTGAGCGAAAGCACCATCACCAACTATCTGAACAGACCTGATGCCCGTCTCTTTATTGCGAAGCAGCAAAATTCCTACACCACATTCATGCACGAGCAGATGCCCCACGTCCACCGCCATGCTCCGGAGTTCTCGTTCTCGAAGATTTCATTCGACGACCGCGACCTCCCCCGCAAGTTGAAGGACACCAAGGCAAGACCGAAGGCATACTACGCCTACGACGTTACGAGCCAGTGCGTGGTGGGCTATGCCTACAACCGCAACAAGAACGTGGACCTGGTTGCCGACTGCTTCCGTTCCATGTTCCGGCTGATAGAAAGCAAGGGGTGGGGCTGCCCTGCACAGGTAGAGGTGGAGAACCACTTGATGAGTCAGTGGAAAGACAGTTTCCTGAAGGCCGGCGTGTTGTTCCCATTCGTGCGCTTCTGCGCCCCTATGAACTCGCAGGAGAAATATGCCGAGCCGATGAACGGAGTCAAGAAGCGCAGTGTGGAACACCGCAACCACCTCGGCATCGGACGCTTCTACGCCAAGGACAGACACTACCGCACGGAAGCCAAGAAGGTGTTCGATGAGAAGAACGACACCTATGAGGACCGGCAGTACTACAGTTGGGACGAACTGATTGCCGACGATATATGCGACATCAGGGAGTTCAACAACACTCTCCACCCGAACCAGAAGAAATATCCCGGCATGACACGCTGGCAAGTGCTTGAAGCCAACATGAACCCCACGCTCCAGCCAATGGACAAATCGGTGTGGGCACGCTTCATCGGAGAGCACACCGAGACCTCCATACGCAGGAATAGTTACTGCAGGGTAGCATACAAGGACTGGTGGCTGAGCAAGACCGAGGTAATAGAAAGACTTGCCCCGAACAATTACAAGGTGGATGCCTACTGGCTGACCGACGAGGACGGCAACGCTACCGACGTGTACATCTTCCAGAACGACCGCCTTATAGACAAACTCGAAGACGTGGGCACGTTCAACACCGCCGATGCCGAGCAGACAGATGAGGACAAAGAAATATTCGTCGCTCAGCAGAAGAAGATAGCGGCATTCAACGCATACGTGAAGAAGAACGCCATAGCAACTGTTGGCATATCCAAGCCGGAACACTCAGAAGAGGCTGCACCACCGCCACCGCTTGAACTTCCACCGATGGAAAGCGAGCAGGAAATGGAAGTGACCTACCACATTTCTGACCCGTTGGCAGATTTATAGAATAATATTAGAATACAATTAAAATAACGTGAGACATGATAACGAATGAGAACAAGAAGCGGATATTGGAGGCTATAGCCACCAACCGCACGAACTATCCGAGCGATGCCAAGCACGCTGCTTCATTGGGCATCAGCACCTCGGTATATAGCGCCATCAAGAATGGTCAGACCGACAAGGCATTGAGCGAAGCCAACTGGATAACCATCGCCCGAAGACTGGGTGTGAACCTCAGAGGAGGCATTGAATGGAAACCAGCACGCACCGCCACCTTCGACTATATCACCAAGCAGCTGGAGTTCAGCCAACAGAGCGGACTGAGTGCGATACTATGTGATATACCCAACATCGGCAAGACATTCACGGCACGCTATTATGTGCAGTGCCACCGCAATGCCATCTATGTGGATTGCTCACAAGTGAAGACCAAACTGAAGCTGGTGCGCAAGATAGCTACTGAGTTCGGTGTGGGCAGCAACGGAAGATACAGCGACGTGTACGAGGATTTGGTCTATTACTTGCGCTCAATCGACACACCACTCATCATTTTGGACGAGGCTGGCGACTTGCAGTATGAGGCATTTCTGGAACTCAAAGCCTTGTGGAACGCTACAGAAAGATGCTGCGCCTGGTATATGATGGGTGCGGACGGACTGAAAGCCAAAATCAATCGCTCCATTGAGTGCAAGAAAGTGGGTTATACCGAGATGCTCAGCCGATACGGTGACCGCTACTCGAAGGTAACGCCCGATGACAGTAAGGAGCGTGAGAAGTTCCTGAAAGACCAGGCGAGCGTGGTGGCAAAGGTGAACGCCCCAGAAGGTGCGGATATTGCTACCCTGGTGCGCAAGTCGGGTGGTGGACTGAGACGAGTTTACACGGAAATAGAAAAACTAAAAAGAATGCAGGCATGATGACAAAGATAAAAGTGACTTTTTCCGATGGTAGCCGTCGGGTGCTCAAATCACCATGTGAGCTGGAGAATATAGACAAGAATCGTGAAGCAAAGTTCGTGATGGATAACCTGCAAGTATATCAAGGCTATTGTGATGGCGAGGTTGATGAAGACGGAGACTTCTGTATCATGCAGACCATTCACGGCATAGGACTTCCATTTAAGCGTCTTTTGGGCTGGTGCTATGTGACACCATGCAGAAACAAGAAAGGAGTGCAGTTGTGATATGGCAAAGCGAGCATATAGCCCCAAGGATGTGGCGAATATCAAGTGCAAGGCACTACCATTTGAAGGACAATGGAAAGACGTGTTCGGTCAGCCGGAAGAGGGCGACACATGGTTCATCAGTGGTCCCAGTGCCAGTGGCAAGAGTTCCTTCGTTATGCAGTTTGCCAAGATGCTCTGCGGTATAGGCAGCGTGTTGTATGTATCCTTGGAAGAGGGCGTTGGTCTGTCAATGCAACGACGACTTGCCCAATTCAAGATGACTGACGTTCAAGGCTCGTTCCGCCTCATTACCGATGGCGACATCAAGGCATTGGAAGAACGCCTGGCGAAACCCAAGAGTGCCAAGTTTATCATCGTGGACAGTTACCAGTACGCATACGAAGCAGGGTGGGAATATTCACTGACCAGGGCACTGATAGACCGCTTCAAGCGCAAGACCTTCATTTTCGTCAGCCAAGAGGATAAAGGCAAACCCATCGGCAAACCTGCCATCAGACTGAAATACGCAGCCGGTGTGAAGGTGAGAACGCAAGGCTTCAGAGCCTACTGCCAAGGACGCTATTCAGGCAACGTGAGCGAATATTACACCATCTGGGCGGAGAAAGCCGTGGAGGTTTACAATGACAAGTCTAACAACTAAATAAAACTGAGATGAAGAAGAAAGTTTATATCAGCGGAGCGATAGCCCACTACGACCTTAAAGAGCGTATGGCAACCTTTGACCATGCGGCACGCTATCTCTCCATAAAAGGTTACGAGCCGGTGAACCCATTTGAAAATGGCGTTTCGCAGGATGCTCACTGGATGGAGCACATGAGAGTGGACATTGCCCTGCTTTTGAAGTGTGATTGCATCTATATGCTGCAAGGCTGGGAATTGAGCAAGGGAGCAAAATTGGAACTGGATGTTGCCAGTTCGTGTGGCATTAAAGTGATGTTTGAAGGTCATGAGAACAATGTTCGTGAATACACCTGCTGCCTTTGCGGTAAGCCCCAAATCGGCTATGGAAACAATCCTCATCCATTGAAAGATGAGGGGGAGTGTTGTCCTGAATGTAATTTGAAGGTGTTAAGTGAAAGAATAAGGTTGTCAAAATTGAAATAGATATGGCACAGGAAGTAACCAATTTCGCACGCTTCTATGGCATACTCAAAAAGAGCTACAAGTTTGCCACCAAGGAGCTGGGCGATGAGTTCAAGGAAGGAGTGGTGAGTCAATTCACTAATGGACGTACCACTTCGCTTAGGGAAATGACCCGTAAGGAGTACGACATGATGTGCGACAAGCTCGAAGGTGTTACAACCAAATTGATGCGCACCGCCAAGGACGAGCAGCGCAAGCATCGAAGCCTGTGCTTGAGGTTGATGCAAAAGCTCGGCATCGATACAACAGACTGGACACGCATCAACGCATTTTGCCAGGATCAGCGTATTGCCGGCAAGGTGTTCTCCCAACTAAGTAATGAGGAATTGGAGCAGCTATCGGTGAAGCTCCGCTCCATCCAGCGCAAGGGAGGTCTGAAACCTAAGAAAGAACCGACACCTCCAGCACAGCCACAAGTGGAATACATGATGGTACCAATTGGAAATGGAGGTGAGGCATGAATGAGAAAGTGAAGCGAGTGATGGAATATATTCATGGCATCGCATACAGAGAACTCCAAGGTGACCAGTACATCGAATTTCTTGAGTGTATTGAATACGAGATAGACAAGGAACTGGATGAAGGCGACTGGTCGGAACCAGAAGAAGACGAGTGATAAGCAATCAAAATAATAATCAACAAAAAGTTTACTACAATGGCAAAAAGAGAAAAGAAAGTAATCATTACCGGTGTTACAAGAGAATCAGCCGATGAAGCGTTCGGAGCCTATGCAAAGGCAGACGCACAGAGTGCAAAAATCACGGCAGACATTGAATTGCAGTGTGCCAAGATCCGCGAGAAGTATGCCAACAAGCTGGCAGAACTGGAAGATGAGAAGGAGAAAGCCTTCGCTACCCTTCAGGCTTATGCTACCGAGAACCAGGCAGAGTTGTTCACTAAGAAAAAGAGCCTTGAGATGGCGCATGGCGTTATCGGCTTCCGCACGGGCACACCGAAGCTGAAGACCCTCAAAGGCTTCACATGGGCAAGTGCCCTGCAGCTGGTGAAGGAGTTCCTACCAGGCTATCTGCGACAGACCGAGGAGATAGCCAAGGACAAACTTCTTGCAGACCGCGAGGTGGAGGATATGGTTCCTCAGATGAACAAATGCGGTATCCAAGTGGTGCAGGACGAGACATTTTACGTTGAACCCAAGAAAGAGGATGCTGTATGATACTGGAAGTGGAGAAGAAACCGAAAGTGGCCTTGTGCCGTAAGTGTTACGGCACAGGTCGTCTCCACGACAAGGAGACAGGCAAAGAAAGCACATGTGACCAATGTGAGGGAACGGGCAGAGTAACCGTCAGCGCAAAGATGAGCTATGACATCCGTCCCTATAAACCAAGAGACAGACACTAAAACATTTTATGAGCAAGAGGCGAGGAGCAAGCTATCAGAAACGTGTCACCGACATAAATAGGATATACGACCAACATGCCAAAAGCGGAATCAGCAACCGCGAGATATGGCGAAGGTACGTGTATCCTGTTTATGGTATATGTGAGCGTACCTTCTACAACCTCCTTAATGCCTCTTGTGACCCTAAGAACGAAGTGCCACAAGAGGCACAGACGTTTCTAAAATTCGACTTTGACGATGAACCAGGACATACAGAAAATTATCCGCAATATCCTAAACGACATTAGGGTGGAGATGGGCGACGAGTTCGACAGGAACTTCGAGCGGCAGGCTTTCTTCAGCGAGGCATGGCAGCGCAGGAAAAGCCCCACACGGCCGGGCGGTTCCATACTGATAGACACCGGCACCCTCCGCCAGAGCATATCCAGCCGAACCACCGAGAACAGCATCACGTTCTTCACCACGCTGCCGTATGCGGCCATACACAACGACGGAGGGGAGATAAAGGTGACTAAGAAGATGAAGCGCTTCTTCTGGGCAAAGTATTACGAGACCTCAGGAGCGTTCGGCCGCAAGAAGAACGGCGAGTGGCGCAACGACAAGCGCACCGTCCAGTTGAGCACTGAGGCCGAATTCTGGAAGTACATGGCGCTGATGAAAGAGGGCAAGAGCATCAAGATACCGCGCAGGCGTTTCCTGGGCGTGTCACCCGAAGTGGAAAAGGCCGTCCGAGACATCGTGGAGGAGAACATCACCGAATACTTTAATGTGGAATTTGAAATCAAGCGAAAATGAGAAAAGAACTTTATAACCTCCTTTGCAGGGAACTCGGAGCGATAGCGGAAATAAAGCACATCGACCTGTGGAACCGCAACGTGGAGTTCATCGAGCAGGAAGAAGGGTGGGAGAGACCTGCCGTGTTCGTGGAGTTCGGCCCGATACAGTGGAAACCGATAGTGAACGGAGTGGAATACCGTGCCGAGCCACAGATAACCCTCCACATTGTCACCGACTGGGCAGGCGCTGCCAGTGAGGGCAGTCCGTTCAAGGAAGATGCGCTGGAGGTGTTCGACCTGCCCGACAGAATCCACAGGAGGCTTGCCAACCTGGAGGGCGAAACCTTCGGAGAACTTGACCTTGCGCAGAGCATCACCAACCATGACCACGAGGACATCGTGGAGACCATAGAGGTATATCAGTATGTCGCCATAAAACGGCTCTGATTTGCCCCGTATCAAACAGAAAGAGCGTTCCCGGCTGATTGCTTGGAACGCTCTTATTATGTTGTCAGAATTGAATTATAACACCGTCAGGCGGCATCGGTGAACAGCATCATGTCCGTGTAGTGCGAGCTGTAGTTCACGGTGGCGTTGAACTCCACTTTGTGACAGTTTCTGAATGGGTTGCCCACGGTCGGATTCCTGCCCATCCACTCGCAAAGCTCGATGATGGACGACTTGTTAGAAGTGAAGTAAACGAAACGATGACCGGCAAGAATGGTCAGCACATCAAGGTAATCTGACAGCCTCCAGTACATATTATATGTACCCACATCGGTGGAGAGATACGGCGGATCGACAAGGAACACCACATTCGGCACGTCCTTGTATCGGGCGAACAACTCCTTGTAGTCGCACGACACAACAGTGATGCCTTCCAGATAATCATCGCAAGCGGGATAGTCAGACTTGCGTATGTTGTTGTAGAGTGCCTCCTTCCTCATTTCAGGAATGCTCATCTTGTACTTCATGGAGAACATCAGTCCTGCGGAAATGGTGATGAAGTCAATGTACCCGACCTCACGCTCCTCCTGCTCCAGTCGGGCGAATATACGGTCGCGCAGCTCGCCACGGATGCAGCTGTGCTTGGGTATGCCCTCCGCCTCCACCATTTTGCGCAGGTCAGCCAAAAGGCGGTTGGTCTGCGGGATATGCTGTAGGCGGTTGCGGTAGCCGTCGAAGTCGTTGTATATGACTGTGGCATTTGGCTTCTGGCACTTGGTGATGTGCGACAGCAGACCTGAACCGCCGAACAAATCCACGAATACCGTGTCCTCCGGATATTGCTTCAGAACCTTGATGAACTCACGCGCGAACATGCGCTTCTGTCCCACGAAAGGGAGCGGTGCCGATAAATACTGTTTTTTCATGTTTTATACGTTCAGTTCAAATTTCACGTTCTCGTTCCCGTCGAGCAGTTGTATGGTGTGTTCGATGTTGTTCTCGTAGATATGCACATTCGCAAGGTTCAGCGTGATGGACTTCAACGGGAGGTCAATCTGCCGAGCCATAAGGTAGAGATGGTAGATGTCCGCAGGCAAGCCGAGGTTCGCGTCTGAGCTGCGCTGGTAAGCCGACACAACCAGTTCGCCGTTCTCTATCTGGAACTGGACGAGCGACAGGCACGGAGCCTGGTTTGTCTCCGCATCGGTGGAACCAAGGAACAGCACATAATTCTTGCTGTTGCGTTTTTCCCGGTTGATTCTTGCAATGAGTGGCGGCAACTTTTCAAAATAGGTGGGGTAGGAGTTTACGAGAATGGCACCGCAGTAGTCCCACCAGTTGATGCCCACCTCGCGGTACTTCTCCACGTTGCGTTCACCCTGCATGAAAAGCTGCAGCTCATTCCTTAACTTCTTGCGTGCGATACCGTGCCCCTCGAAGATGTCGAGCAGGTCGGCAGGGGAGAGCACCAGCCTCTCGTTGAGCAGATAGCGTATGCTCCCCTTCTTGTTTTGTTGGCACTTGCCCTCGGCAAGCACTTTCTGTAAAATTTGATGGTATTTGTTCATGACCGTTTTGATTTTGAAAACGGTGCAAAGGTAACACGGCAGCACCTCTCCCTAACCAACAAGCCACCACGTTACACTGCAAGCAGGTTGCAGTCGGTTTTGAAACGGCGTATGAGGTTATAGACCTTGCGCTCGCTGACGGCATACTCCGTGGCGAGCCTTGCCACGATATAGGACACCTTCTCGCCCTGTGCGGAAAGCGTGCGGTATTCATTAAAAAGGTCGATGTATTGCACATCGTCCAGTCTGATTCCTGCCTTTTGGAAGTAAATCAGCAGTTCCCTGTTCAAATTAAGTATCTCTATCAGTTTCATTTTCAGAAAAATTTAGTACTTTTGCATCGTCTCACTTATTCAGCGCAATCGCGCACAACAAAAATAAACCTCTTACTGGCGAACGAGGGTATATGCCCCCGGTCGTGCCGGTAAGAGGTATCGTTGTGTTAATGAGTAAGTGAGACGACTAATTAACAGGCCGGGGGCTTTTTTATTTCCCTCCCCCGAAGGGATTGTTCTTAGTCTCGGTATAACTCCAAATTGAAATTATCCTTGCTCTTCCATCCGTCAGCCAGTGTGTCCTGGATATGCTGCATGGCTTTGGTATAGAAGTCCGTCAGTTCTTCGATGGTGCTGAACGTGTGATAGTATGGCACATCGTCTGTTCCGAACTTGAACGTGACTGGCAATGTCTTGCCGTCAGACTGCACAGCCAAGTCGTATGCCACCTTGTAGTTGAACTGGTTCTCGTTAGAGAGCCACACGCTCATGCCGTTCCACACGAAGCCAGAAAGTATGGTCTCGTTCGTGCGGTCGTTGAACCATTCCGACACCATGGTCTTGATGGTATCCTCAGATGGCTTTCCGTTGAACTCCGCCTCCATATAGTCAGCAGATCCATCCTCGTTGTTATGCACGTCCCAGCGGACGCGCCATTTTCCTTTGACGGGGTTGGTGCATTCAAGCAGCTTTACCCCTTGTGCTCCGTTTACTCTGTTCATCATGTGAAAATGTACTTTGTTCTACCTTTGCCGAAGGTTTCCGCCTTGATGGTGGTCTCGAATGGGAAGCCGTCTGGCATTTCACTCACTTGCTGGAGAATGTTTTTCATCTCCTCGCTGTTGGTGAAAAATTTCTTTGGCTCGCCGTTCTGCTCGATGGACACGACACAGCGGTCTTCGCCCTGGCTGGTTTTGACTCCGACCTCGAAGTCTTTTACCACGATGGGCAGGTTCACCAACTCGCGGATGCTTACCACGGCACCCGCAAATCGCTTCTTGCCGTCCTCTGGCTTGTAAGCGACATTCAAATCCTTAAATGATTTCATTTTTTTGCCTGTTAATTTATAAAACAAATTTCGGCAGCAAGCGTGCTTGGCCATTCCGTAGAATGACGCAATCAGTTCTCGCCGTCTCTTTCTTGACTTGACTTTGTGTAGTTTCCTTGCATACTTCTTCTTGACGCGCTTGCGCAGTAGTGAGTATGATCCGTTGAATGTCACATACCCCAAGAAGTCGATTCCTTGCGCTGATGGGAATACCCTTTCGTTCTTCTTGATTTCAAGGTCAATTTTTTCGACTTGCTCATGTACAATGCCGTGTGCCAGCCAATTTTCTTGCTTGTTGCCACAGAGCACTCTACCGTCATCGCAATAACGGTAGAAATGGCGGATGCCGTATTTGTCCTTCAGATAATGGTCAAGGTACTCGGACAACAAGAGGTTGCCAGAAGCCTGTGAGCTTCGCAACCCGAAACTGATACCCTCCGGCAGAAGATGAAGAAAATGATCCAGGAGCGACAGCAGGATTTTGTCTTTGAATACTCTGCGGTAGCACCACATGACAAACTCAGGCTTAGTATTGTCATAGAAATGCTTGATGTCGAACTCGTAGCAGTAGCGTGTGCCTTCGGGGTCACGTTCCATGTCCAATTGCATGCACTTGCGGAGATCATGTGTGCCACGCTTCTTGATACTTGCTCCAGTCGTCCTGATGAAACGCTTGTGCAGATGTTGGTCCACCACGTTCATCACGGCATACACTGCGATGCGGTCGTACATGGAAATAATCTGCAGGTGTCTTACTTTGCCATTCTCACAGATGATGCGTTCATGATAATTGCCGAGCCGAAAGGAACCATCGGCAAGTTTTGCAGTCAGTTCTGCAATCACCTCCTCGCGGTGTGCGAGCAGATAGCGTCCTTGACGGCATCTCTTTCGCTTTGTCCCACGCAGTACACGGTCAAACGCCTCCGACATATTGCCGTAGGACGTTATCTCTTGCATGATATAGCCTTCTCTGTGCATGGTCTTCTTTTTATGATGGAAGATAAGGGCCTTCCTTTCCCCGGGCCAAACTTCTTCGAATCGTTACCGACCTACCAAACTCTATTGCCCGACACTTGATGTTTCAGCTTTCCACCTTGAATATAGGTGCTTTTGCTGTGGCTCGTTTCCCTCGGCTCCACATTAGGGACACGTCCCCATCGTTGTACGCCGATTAGTTAGATTTCCAGGCGCGAGCCGACATTCGCATTCGCATTCGAGGCATCGTTATTCGCATTCGCATTCGAGACACCGCCATTCGCGTTCGCATTGTTGTACCCGCGATAGACCACACGGCCTATGGGAAACTCTACCAGTTTGCAAAGTTACTCATTCTCTGTGCAAAAGATGAATGAATATTACACAATGAGCCAAAATAACATTGCAATGAAGCCCCCGAGCACTGTGCAAGCCCAGTCAATCCAGTCCCAAGGACAGCCGTGAAGTTTGTCTTTGAGTTCGAGGCATGAGGCTGCGATGATGGCTGAATAGATAGCCGTCCATGGTGACAAGGCACACAGACCGGCCAATAAACCGCCGATGAGATGCTTGTAGCGGTTGCTTTTCTTAAGAAATGAGATAATTTTGTTCATATCTTGATGTGTTTTGAAAAATTGTTATTACCTTTGCACCAAAGCATTGAGGGAATGGCCGAACTGCGTAACAAGCTAAGAGGTCGCCTGAGATGCTTTTATTCGTTTATATTGTTGATGGAATAGCAAATGTATTTCACAATAATACGCCCATCGTTTCTTCTGTGCGTTTCTCGCCCGATATTCAACCTTACGCTTTGTCCATCTGCAGTCGTAGCCTTGAAATAGTAGAAGTAATCAAATGGATTGTTGTGTGTAGGGTCGTGTGCTGCTTCATCCAAATATATGGCATTATCAAGCATGATGTCCATGTCTTTTAATTCATCGGCACTCACACGGCGAGTTCTGGCCATTGTATCAGAATACAAATGCTTGTTTCCTTTCTTGTCAAATCCGACTTTTATATTGTTTCCATTCGGTAATTGCTTCTGGACTTTTTTATCAAGCAGTGGAGCCATTTCTTTATCTATATAATGTTTACGTAAGATTGCAGCTTGTGTCTTTTCACGATTGCCAACGCATTCATGAAGAAAACGACAAGCGGCACATAACTCATTGTCCGGCACGAAAGTCAGTTTCAACTTTCCCTTAGCGACATCGCAGTCACGACACTGGCGAATAGTGTAGGGGTTGTAGTCGGGTACGGTCTTGTCTTCCTTTCCTGGATTGAAATGGAAGATACCCTTTGTGTCACGCTGAAGAGCTTCTTCGCCCAATGCCATAGCCTCATTGTGGGGTGTGACAGGATATTTCGACCTGCGAACCTGTACTACGGTACAGCGGCAGTTCCAGCCGTTGGGCGGATAGTACTCCTCCCAGAACGGGTCAGAGGGTGGAAGCGTCACTCCGTTAAGCGCAGCGTGTTCCGGGCGCACCTTGCCATCGCCAGCCGTGCGGTACTGAAGGTTGTATCGGTCGCCGTCCTCCGAGAACCGCTCCCATTTGGCAGCCATCTCCGCAGACGACTGCACGAAGTTGTACTCCGCACGGAGGTAGTTGGAGTTGTAGGTCTTGTCTATCTTTCTAACATCATTCAAAAAGGCTTCGAATGTCTTTCTATTGCCGTTAGAATCCAGCAAGGACGGGAACGCCTCGTTCAACTCATGGAATGTTTTCATGCCGGAGAATATGTAGTCCGACCGCTGGAGCCGCTTGCGCATGGCATCGGACATCTCCACCTTTTTGAAAGTGGAGTCCAGCACACCGGCATGGGCATCGATGAACTTCTGGATTTTCGGCTCGGCCAGCACCTCAATGCGGAACTGCGATCCCTCCAACGAGTAGAGCGTGCGCATCATGCCGTCGAACAGTTCGGAGAGCTGCTTGCGTATCTCCTCCTCACGCTCCTTTGACAGCGACAAAGTCTGCGGCCCATCGCCTAACAGTTGGGCGTAGCGTCGGTGCAGCCCCAGGTAATCACTGGGGCTCAGTCGAAAAAACCGCCGTGAATGTTCTGCTGCCGTTTCTTCTTGTTCTTGTCGTCCGGCTCTTTGTTGCCCTCGTCGTCATCATCGTCACCGCCAGCCTGGAGCATGGGTGTGGCGTTGCGCCGTTCACCCACAGGCATGCTGTACTTTTCCGCAAAGTACATCGGGTCCACCTCGTAGCGGTCGGCAATCATCGTCTCGTATGCCACCTGCTGCTCCGGCGTGTAATCGACAGCATCGTCCCACTCGAAGCGCAGCCCCTTGACAGGGAAACCGTGCTTCACCATGCGAGGGATAAGCTGGTTGTTGACGATGTCGCGCAGCATGGTGCAGTCGCTCTCCACCAGGTTCTCGAATACCTCCAAATGTGTTTCCGACTGCGAGAGGCTGCTGCCGTCCTCGATGGTCATAGTCTGCCCGATGATAAGCTTTGACAGTTCCGAGTTGGCGCGATCAATGCGCTTGTCATAGACATTGAAGGCATCGCCCTTGCCACTCTCTACAAATTCAATCTCCGTGTCCTGCCCTGCCACCATGTACTGGCTTGCTCCGGCACCCTTGAGCATCTGTTCAAGTCGTCCAATCTCCTTGGGGTCGCGTGAGGTGGTGCGTGCAATACGCATCGGCATACCGAAAATCTCGCCGAAGGAATCCCAGAATGCCAACATGTTTTTCTTCGGAATGGTCTGCGTGGCAGCCTTCAGATACAGTCCGAGGTCGTCAGGCCGTCCGGCTTCAATGAGCCAATCTGTGAAAGGTGCGGAGCGGTAGTCTATGCCCGTAGTCCAGTCCTGCCCGAGCTGTTGAATCACACGGCCGTATTCCGGAATGACATGCTTCCGTGGAATGAGCTTCACATCCGTATAGCAAGGACATCCGTCGCCATCGGTGGTGAGGTCGCCAAGTTCGATGAGCGAGTGTCCCCAAAGATTGGCGGCAAGCGCGTATTCGAGCATTTGCTTGAACCAAGCCTGGTCGAAATAGTGGTGTGCCTCCTCGTTCTCATTACCCTTTGCATCGACCAGTTTGAAGGACTTCGCCATGACGAATCCTACACGCTGGCGAACACAGCCCGATAGGTGAAGGTCAATATCCACATCGCGGTATATGTCGTAGAGACGTTGGCGGTTCGGGCTGTCCACATTTATAGCCATCTGCCAGGCGTTGCGCCAGCCGGCAATGTCCCTGCGTGTAAGCGCATCGGTGGTGCGTTTCAGTTCGATGACCATCTTCTTTATGCGCTTGCGGTCAGACGACTTCGCAAGGTTGAAGTCCCCGTTTGGCGTGTGCAGTATATTTTGACTGCCACCTCCGAACATACCGCTGAAAAAGTTCTTTATATCCATAGCGTTACCAGTTATGTCGTAATTGTTTCTGTGAACCGAATATGAGCAGGTCGCCAGTCGGTGTGCCGTCCTCGTCGATGGCGAGCGGCAGGTCGGGGATGATTTTCCCGGCTTGCACGCCTTCCAGCCACTTTATGGCACGCTCGTAGCGCTCCTTGCGTATTTCGCTGCCCATCTTTTGGGGCATAGCGGCAATCATGTGATAGAGCGCAATGTCGGCGGCATACATTACCACCAAACGGTTGCGGTTTTCGCCTTCAGCCGAGAACACCGCTTCCGTGTCGTATTTTGGTCTGAGGTAGCCGGCAATCTCCTCGCAAGCCTCCAGTTCCGCATTGTCGCGTATCTCCTGCGATGCCTGCGACACGACCTTCAGCGCATTTTCGCCTATGACCACTCTGTAGTCCTCTTCCGTGATAAACATAGTAAGCCTCCTTCCTAATGCGTCACATAAATGGCACGACGCTCGATGTCGGCAACCTTTACACCCTTACGGAAGCGGTGCTTGGCAACCAGTTCGCGGATGGTGCGTTTCGGTACGACCTTCAGCGAGCCGTTCATGTAAATCACATAATACTTCATGCCAAGCAGCTTTGAGAGCTTGTTGGCTTTCTTGATGGCACGCTTGCACTGCCATCCCCAGATAATGTCCTTTATTACTTGTATCATTGTTACCAAATGTTTTTGGCGGTCGGTCTTTTGCCGAACACCGGTTTTAAACTTTCCTGTCTTGTATTGCGCTGGAGTATCCATATAGCGCCTTCATCAGCGTCAGGCGCATCGTCATGCACACGGCTGCCACGCTCCAACGCCAACGTCTGTTCTATGCCCACCTGCATATCGGGGTCTTCCTTCTTGCGCTCGTTGTACCAGACAAAGCCACGTTCCCAAAGAGGACTGACCGCCTCGATACGCTGGATTTTGTCTGGCTTCTTTCGCTTGTCGGGCATGATGGGCAGCTGGTAGCCACGCAGCTCACCTTCCACGGCAAATTCGTCCAAAATCACATCCTGCATGAAGTTCGCTTCCATGAAGAACTGAATAGCCACCGTGTCGCGTGTACGCTCGTAGAGGTCATATAGCCATCGAACCATCTCGCTGACTGTCGCCTGGCGCACGAAACTGTCTATGAGATGCAGTTCCGAACCAATCTTTCCCCAAACGCGGCTCGCCTTGTAGTCGTTGGAGGTTGTCGATTTGAACGACGGGTCGGTATAGCACACAATCATGTCGTACTTTTCGAGCTTTGGCAAACGCTTGTATCGAATCCAATCCGCACGGAAGATCGTACCATCCACGATAGGGTTGTGCATCATCTCCTTCTCCCAGGCACGATAGCCCACGAAGTCGCGGTAAGCCTGCGCCTCCTCTTTGGTCCATTTCTCTTTCCATACCGGTTCTCCGTTACGATCGACCGCTACGATTTTAGAAAGGAACACTCCATTTGTACGTGAGAGATTGTAGAGCACAGAGTTCTTGCTGATGAGGTTGCCCACCATAATGAAGCGTCCACGACCCACATCAAGCGCACCGAAGAGAGCCTCCTTCACCCAGTCGGTGAGGTCGTGTACGAGTTTATCGTTCTTGCAAAGCTGATCGTCGTCAAGGTCATCGATGACGATGTAGTCAGGACGGGATTCACGGTCACGCAGACCACGAGGCGACTGCCCACGACCGCAGGCAAGGAACTTCACACCGCTCTTTGTCTTGAACTCGCCCTCCTGCCATCCGCCGTCGTTCTTCTGCTGTCCGAAGTCGGCAATGAGACGCTGGTTGTATTCCAGTTCCGCTTGAATATCTCCAAGCAGTCGGTCGGCATTGTCCTCCGACTTCCCGACAACCACCATAAAGTTGATAAGCCGCTTCGGTTGGAACATCAACCAGAGCGGCGTGAATACATCAAGGTGGGTCGATTTGGCGTGACCGCGCGGCCACATGAATACAGCCTTCAAGTCGGGCGTGTTTCGGACCTTGCGTGCAGCTTCGTTGTGGAACGGAGCGTTGTGAATGGTGCGTATGACCTCACCGGTCGTCTTGTCACGCAATTGCAGGAAGTGTGGAAAGTAATACTCGCAGAACGCTGCGTAGTTGTTGAGCAAGCGTTTGATACGCATGTCCCTTTCTACTGGCGTTTCGCTTTTCAGGAGTGACGTGTCCGTAATGGCTTGCACTTGCCGGCATCGCTCTTTCCACTCATCGTATGCCTTTTTCTTTTCCGCTGCTGTTGCCATAGGCTGCCTCCACTATTTTATGCCCATCTGTTCTGTGATGTACATGTCCTGGTACTTGTTGATTACACGCATCAGTTCGGGAGTCACCTCTGGGTCTGTCTGCGAGCGGTACTCCAGCCACTTGGAGAACGCCATGAACACTTCGATGGCATCCACCACATTAGCTTTCTTGTCGAGTTTCTCAATGACCGACGAGAGTTTAGCCAGCTTGTCGCCAAGTCCTGCAATGAGTGCAGGGTCGTCAGACCCATTCACTTGTGTAATGAGTGTGTCGATGGTGAGCAACAGTTTGTTCACCAGTTCAGGGCGTGTGATGTTCTTGGCGGCACGAGCCTCTTTCCACCCCTCGGCTGAGCACCATTTGGATATGGTGACGCGCGACACGTCCACCTTCTCCGCAATCTCCTGCTGCTCCATGCCCGAAAGATAGAGCGTGCGTGCCAGCGATTTCTTTTTTTCAATATCTGCCTTTGTCATGTTGATAAGGTTTTTGTTCACATCAGGGCATACCACGCCCCGATTCCTTCTGCAAAAGTGCCACGATTTCGGTGGCTCTCCAAAAAAGTGTGCAATGGTTTCATAGAAGTGTGCAACCATTGCACACTTTTTTGGCGGACAGACAATTACCTCGTAATATTGCACTGCGAATCGGGCAATGCAGCCCAGAAAACAACAATGATATGAGTAAAGGAAAACGCGTAAGAATAACCAACGATAGCCTGAACAGCTACGGCACAAGAGTGCTGACAGCTGGCATGAATGTGGAGCAGTATCAGCGCAACCCCGTCCTGCTGTATATGCACGAGCGTGGTAATGTGATAGGCTATGTGAAAGACCTGAAGGTGGAGGATGGTGAAGTGACCGGCGAATTGATGTTTGACGAAGCATCCGAACTATCCACACGCTGTAAGAAGCAGTATGAGTTCGGCAGTCTGAAGATGGTGAGCGCAGGGCTTGACATTCTGGAGACAAGTGAGGACCCCGAACTGCTTGTGCAGGGTCAGACCAGTCCTACCGTCACCAAGAGCAAACTGTTTGAGGTTAGCTTGGTGGACATTGGAGCCAATGATGATGCCATCGTGCTGCAGAAGGACGGCAAGAAGATTACTCTCGGCAAGGACAGCGAGTGTCCCTTGCCAATGTTGAACAATAATAATCAAAAACAAATGGAACAGAAACAGTATGCCCTGCAGTTGGGCTTGCCGGAAACGGCGACTGATGCGGAGATCACCGCCAAGCTCAACGAGCTGAATGCCGCTAAGCAAGAGAACGAGAGACTCCAGAAGGAGAAGGAGACCCTCACGCTTGCCAGTATCACTGCCGTCGTGGAGAAAGCAGTCGGCGAGAAGCGTATCGCCACAGACAAGAAGGACGAGTTCATCAACCTCGGCAAGGAAATTGGCCAGGAGAAGTTGGAGCGCATCATCTCTGCCATGTCGCCACAGATGAAGCTCAGTGCCGTTATCGGCCACCAGGGTGGAGCTTCAACCCAGCAGCCTGCCACATACAAGAAACTGAGCGATGTGCCGTCTGCAGAACTCCTGACACTCCGCAAAGAGCAGCCCGAGGAGTATAAGCGACTCTACAAGGAGGAGTACGGCATGGAGTGTGAACTTTAGTACAAACCAATAATACAAAAAGAATGAAAACAATTTTGACCATGATTACGGCTTTGCTGTTCAATGCGTTTACAGGAGCCGTGTTCGGTATGACTTTGGGCGTGTCGCCCGTGGCAGGTGCAGTAGGTGCCAATGCCATCGCATTAGCCGTGAGCGGTGCAATGCCAGTTGGCGTGGCACGCGAGGGCGTGCTGAAGGAGATTTGGACTGGAGAGTTGGTTAAGTCCTTGCGTGAGTTTCTCGCAGGGACTTGGCTTGATGGAATCCCCGACAGTTCAAGCATCGTTGACAATGATGTTATTCACTTGGTGGAGGTTGGCGTTGACCCTGACGTGCTTGTCAACAACACCACCTACCCAATCCCCTTGCAGGCACTTGACGACAAGGACATCGCCATTCAGCTTGACAAGTTCCAGACCAAGGTGACCCCAATCACCGATGATGAGTTGTACGCCATCAGCTACGACAAGATTGCCCGAGTGAAGGAGAGTCATTCAAACGCCATCAACGATGCTAAGTTCGCCAAGGCTGCACATGCGCTCTGCGCTCAGAAGAATACAGCCAAGACCCCAGTGCTGACCACTACCGGCGAACGTGATGCTGCTACAGGTCGTCTCAAGCTGACCGTCAAGGATGTGCTTGCGATGAAGGCAGCCCTCGACAAGTTGGGCGTTCCGACCACCAACCGTCGCCTCGTATTGTGTACCGACCATGTGAACGACCTCTTGGAGACCGATCAGCGTTTTAAGGAGCAGTACAACATCGACCGCAACACCGGCAAGGTGGGTAAGCTCTACGGCTTTGACATTTATGAATTTGCCAATACCCCTTATTACACATCCAATGGAGTGAAGAAGGCAGTCGGTGACAAGGGAGATACCGCAGGTGATTTCCACTGCTCATTTGCATTCTATACACAGCGTGTGTTCAAGGCTACTGGCTCCACCAAGATGTATTGGAGCCCTGCTGAGAACGACCCTGAGTACCAGCGCAACAAGGTGAACTTCCGCCACTACTTCATCTGCATGTTCAAGAAGGCAGATGCAGGTGTTGTAATGACCAGCGGATATAAAGCTGAAGCGTAATGGCGAGAATGAAGTATTTAGTCCTACACTGCACAGCCACCCCTGAAGGCCGTGAGGTAACCTCGAATGAGATACGCCACTGGCACACTGACCCAGTAAGCAAGGGTGGGCGTGGCTGGAAGCAGGTAGGCTATACCGACCTGATACACTTGGATGGCAAGGTGGAACGCCTTGTCGATAACAACGAAGATGCGGAGGTTGATCCGTGGGAAGTGACCAACGGTGCAAAGGGTTACAACAGTGTGAGCCGTCATGTGGTGTATGCCGGTGGCTGCACCAAGGATATGAAGCATCCCAAGGACACGCGCACCCCTGCGCAGATGAAGGCGATGACCGACTATGTGCGGAACTTCCATCAGCGTTTTCCGCAGATCAAGATTGTAGGTCATTGCGACCTTCCAGGCGTAAATAAAGCCTGCCCAGCCTTCGATGTAGCCAAGTGGCTCAAGTCAATAGGAATATACCAACAGTAAAAATATGGATGGCATGAATATCAGCGAAGTCCTGAACATCCTCCTTGGCGGAGGTCTGGTGGCTACCATTGTTGCAATATGCACGCTGCGGGCTACCATAAGGAAAGCGAAAGCGGAATCGATGAAGGCGGAAGCCGATGCCGAGACGGTGCGTATGGACAACGCCGAGCATGCCACCCGTATCTTGGTAGAGAACATCGTGAAACCATTGAAGGAAGAACTCAATGAGACAAGAAGATACCTCGAAGCCTCGAAACGCGAGATGGCGCGTCTTCGGAAGGCTATCGACACTGCGAACAGTTGCAAGCATCATGATGATTGCCCTGTTCTTGTCGGGCTGCGCGACAAGCCGAAAAGCGAGCGTGGCAACGGAGGAAAGCGTGAAACAAGTATCCGCGGACACCCTCCAGAGCGAGGTGCGTCAGACATGGACGGAGACAGTACCACAGGAGGAAGCCAAGCTGGAAATACCTCTGGCGGAACTGACTAACCTGCCCGAAAAGGCAGAGTACCGAGCCAAGAACGGACGAGCCAGCGCAACCGTGCAGAACAAAGGTGGCATCATCGTGGTGTATGCCACTTGCGACAGTCTGCAACGCCAGTGCGAGTACTATGAGCGCCAGATGGCGAGCTACAAGAAAGCATTGGAGCAGCAGAAGAATGAAGCCAGAACGGATAAGGAACGCAGTTCAAATCCGTGGAAGATGCTTCTCATCGCCTTTATTGTCGGAGTGGCGACCGGCACAGTATTAACAATCATAACAAGAAAAATATGGCAGAAAGTAAGAAATTCATGTACGGCATCGGTGTCGTAAAGTTTGGTGACAAGACAGTCGGCTATATAGAGAAGGGCAGCTGGGACTGGGGTGGAGCCAAGCCCGAGAAAGTGGATGTGGATGCCGAGCAGGTGCCCGGTGCCCCCGTGCTGACTCTTGTCACGAAGAACGGCACTATAGCCCCCACGTTCAACCTCATACAGCTGGACTACGAGAACCTCCAACTCGCCCTTGGTGGAACGCTTGTCGGCACGCAAGGAGCCTATACCGGTTGGAAAGCCCCGACCGACCTTGTGGAACTCCGTGACAAGTGTGAGATTCAGCTGAAGAGCGGTCAGACCGTGACGATACCGAGTGCCACCCTTATGGCCAACCTTGGTGGCAAGCTCACCCTGACCGAAGTCTCCAAGATAGAGTGTCAGTTGACGGTGAACGCGCCAGACGACGGCAGTGCTCCCTATGATGTGGCCGACACTAAACCAGGGGAGTAGCGTATGAACCGAGCACTCGAAAAAGAAGCGGCGGAGGCACTCCTTGACAGGGGTGTCTCCGTGCCGTTTAAGGACATACGACTGCCGTTCCGCAAGAAACCGCTGAAGGTGCGCGTCACCATGAAACGCCCCACGTTGGCAGGGCAGATAGAAATCGGCCGGCAGTACCTGGAGATGGACATAACGGCAGAAGAGGTGCGGACTATGCCTAAGCTGGGGCAGATGCGTTTCATTGCCAAACACGGCAAATGCCTGTCGCGCATTATCGCCTACACCGTGTGCAGGGGATATATATCCCGCCATCTGCTTGTGGGGCTGACCGCATGGCTCGTGCGCAACTTTGTGGCGTACCGGTACCAGGTGGCCGCCACCGAGCAGTTCGAGCGGCTGATGGGCACAGACCCTTTTATGAGTATTATCAGATCCGCGGAACGGACGAACCCGATGAAGCTGAGACTGAGCCAAGGAAAGAAGGGGAGTTAAGGACCGAGTATGAAGGTTCCCATAGCCCTTTCGGATTCGTGTGGCAGATAGCCAGCGCCACAGGCTGGAGCGTGGACTACATACTCCACGGCGTGAACTACCAGACCCTCATCATGATGCTGTGCGATGCCCCACGTTACATCAAGAAGAAAGCAGGCAGACCCGACAGCGGCAAGACCGCCGAGGAGGAAGCCGAAGACATAGCAGGATTTTTCCAAAGTAAACTGAATTGAAAGCATGAGCAAGCCCGTAGAGATAGAGTTCCTGATGAAGGACAAACTGAGTGACGGTATCGACAATGCCAACGCGCATATCGACACCCTCATCTATAATGCCAAGAAAGCGGCCGAGCTGGTGAACGCCAAGATAGCCGAGCAGCACAAGGTCATTGACGGCGTGGCCGCAGACCTCAGCCGTATGGAGAGGCAGCTTGCAGGCATGAAACCAGGTACCGCCCAGAAGGAACTCGCCGCCGATGTCATTGCTTGCCGTAAGGTGCTGGACGAGGAGCGGAACACCCTCGTCTATCTGGAGAAACAACACCGCCAGGCGGAAAAGGCTGTGTCCGACTTAGAGAAGGAGCATGGCAAGCTCTCCGAGTCCAGCACCACGGCGGCTGTGGCGCAGAAGACCCTTGCCGAGCGTATCGCCGAGAGCAAGGACTTGGTGAAGTACACCACGTCCTGTATCAAGGAGCTGGAGAAAGCCTACAAGAACGCAGCCCCCGGTAACGCCCAGTCCGCAGCCCTTGCCGAACTCAACGCCGCCAAGAAAGCGTTAGAGGAAGAGAAGCTGATACTCGCCAGCCTCACACGCGAGCAGGAGGAAAACCGGGAGAGCAACAAGCGTCTGGCCATGCAGTTGCGCGAGTTGCAGAACGCGATGGCCAAGATGCGTCTGGAAGGGAAGCAGGACACGGAAGAGTACCGCGAGATGGCGGAGAAGGCAGCCCTGCTGTCCGATACCATCGCCGACCTCCATACCCAGACCAAGATACTCTCCAACGATGATGCCAACCTGCAGGGCTTCATGTCCGGCATCAGCGGTCTGTCCGGCATGTTCACCGCCGCCACCGGTGCCGTGTCCCTGTTCGCCTCCGAAAACGAGAACCTTGCCAAGATACAGGCGAGGGTGCAGTCCGTCATGGCCGTCACGATGGGTCTGCAGCAGGTGTTCAACACCCTGAACAAAGACTCCGCATTCCGACTGGTGACGGTGGTGAAGATGAAGAACCTGCTGACGGCGGCCAACACAAGGCTGGCGGCAGCGCCCGCGGGCTCTTCTTTTCCT
>OBAA01000045.1_pt1 | contig 145600 bp, 151 predicted proteins | sample 1475961 | NCBI WGS metagenome assembly OBAA01 (sample SAMEA2579960, study PRJEB22360) | human gut metagenome | biome: human gut; feature: human-associated habitat; material: faeces | place: Denmark | collected 2008/2010 | reverse complement strand
TTTTTCCTTTCAAATACCCTACAAAACTTGAAACACTTAAACTTGGTGGTATCTTCACAAGCATATGCACATGATCTGGGCATATCTCTGCTTCTACTATTTCTACACCTTTTCTTTTGCATAGCATACTTAAAATATTTGCTATATCCTGTTTCATCTTTATAGTGCTTCTTTGTCAGAAAAGTATTGCGTTTTATTCTTGGTTCTAAATCCGTCAGATAAATATCCACAAAACTTTTGAAGCTCATACTGATACTCTGATCCTCTTTCAACTTGAAATTACGTTCCCATTCAAGGGCTTCGCTCTTCTTGGCAAATCCCCTCTTGGTTTTCTGCTTCCTTGCTCCGATCAAATCCTTATAATAGGTTCTCACCTCCCACATTCCAGTCTTATTATTCTTGATAACCGCCATCTATCTCACCTCCTTATCCGTAGATAGCCCATAGATTCGTTTCATAAAATACTGTGTACTGACACGTCCTTTTATTGTCACGAATCCATCAGCCTCAAGTTCTGAATTCAGCCGTCGTATCAGTTTATAGGAATACGATAGTGAAACTCCCAGCATTTCCATGACATCCTGTGCTGTCAAAAATCTCTTGTTCTCCATAAGCTAATGCCTCCTCTCTTTTGTTTTTATTGTTCAGTTCACTTCTGAACGGTTTTGATGTGTTTTATATTAACAGTTCATTTTTGCACTGTTGATGTTATAATGTACACAGATGCATGGTTTGTACCTCGTGTCTTCGTGCATGCTACAACACTCATTACACGAATAAGGAGCAGTAAAATTGGCGAGAAATTCACCCGCCGTGTAGGCTATTTGATTCGAAATTTCAGAATTACATCCGACCTGACGCAAAAGGAATTAGCAGATAAATGTGGATTAAACGAATCCACCATCCGAAACTATGAACTTGAAAACAGATATCCGGATGAAGCAACTTTATTAAATATTGCAAGAAATCTAGGGGTCAGCTTTTATGCATTATCTGACCCTGATGTAGCAAATATATTCAGTGCACTTCATGTGCTGTTTGATATTGAATGGGCATATGGATTACGCCCCACTATAAAAGACGGAGAAGTTTGCTTTAAATTTGAAGAGCGGCTTCCAAGTGCCGGTCTCCGTCCACAGGAAGACCTTGATAACTTCCGAAAGATGGTTGAGCATTGGGCACATTTACGAGATAAACTTGAAGATGATGAAATATCAGAAACAGAGTATTACCTCAAAGAGGTAAAGTACCCAATGAACCCAGCAGATCCGAATAAAGAGTATACCGTTTCTTTAAATCTTGATGATGATGACCTGCTACTGATTCAGAAAATGAATGAGGATGACGATGCAGAAGAAACAGCTGAATTGTTAAAAGACTTGTTTCCGGATTTCTCTTATGTGAAGAGGAAAAGGAAACCTAAGAAGGAATAAAGGAGAAAATACAATGATAAAAAAAATAATATCTATAAACAATTATAATAAGTTTATTTTGTTTAACCATTCCCAAACCAACTGGGACTGTTCATTAAAAAAAGCCACCGTTATATATGCACCAAACGGAAGCGGAAAAACAAGTCTTTCTCTAATGTTTAAATCTTTATGCGATAATAGTTCTTTACATGCTAAAGCTTCTTTCCAAGCTTCTGCACCAACTGAAATACGGTTGTTAGGTGATGATAACAAACAATTTATATATATGAACAACAAATGGAATCGAAATCATTCATGCATCGAGATATTCAACAGTTTTTATCTTGAAGATAATATTTATTCAATATCTATTCATGATAATCTAAACGAGCTTAATATATTTGAACTAACATGTGCAGACGAGGCTTTACAACTCAAATCTCAAATGTGTCAAATAAAGCGAGAGCTATCTTTGTTAAAACCCAAAATAAGAAATCGCAAGATGAAGCTCAGACAAAATAAAATGGAAATAAAGAATGACAAGACATTAAAAAAGTTATTACTTCAGCGTGAGCAATTAAATGGGCATTTTAAACAGTTAGGCGAAACAAGAATATCTTTAATAAACTCTCGAATTGATAGTTACATCCAAAATATAAACCGATATTTGGCAACTTTTAGCGATGATTTAAAAATAATAGATCAAAAAATTGTTTATATTAGTCAATCAAACGAATTAAGATTTATCTACGGATTAAAGATAAATAATCACGAGATTCATTTCTCAGATCGACAAGCTGAAGCTCCTTCGTTAAAATATTACTTAAGTGAAGGTGACAAAAATGCATTAGCCTTATCATTTTTTCTTGCTAAAATAGATATTGTACCAAATCCAAAAGATTATATCGTAGTTGTAGATGACCCTTTTACTAGTTTCGATACCCATCGAAAACAAACTACAATAACTCAGTTAACTCGTATTGCAAACAAAGTCGGACAAATTATTATACTTACACATGATTTACATTTTGCAAACGATTTTTGTAATGCCTATAACGGAGAATGCCTTACATTACAAATACAAAGACGTAATGCGTCTAACACACTTGTCATACAAGATATAAAAAACGATTTATTAACTGGATTATCAAAAGATATCAATACATTGCATCAATACATATATTCCGGCGAACAAGATACGCTTTACTTACGCGAAGTTGTAAGATGTATTAGACCTTGCATAGAAGGTATTTTTAGGCTCAAATATTTCAATTTAGTTAAAGACAATCAATGGTTGGGAGATTTCATTTCCATGATAAGAGATTCTGATATTTCATCCCCGCTATATAGACTTAAAGATTACTTACCAGAAATCGAAGAACTTAACGAATATTCAAAAATATACCATCATAGTAACCCTAATTACTTAGATGTATTAATTAATCCAACAGAGTTATCAATCCATGTTAGATCTACAATTAATCTTCTTTATGTTTTGTAATTATTATATATAAAGCGACTCTACAAACACAAAGACTATTTATCAATAAATAATATTTTCCAAAATTATTGTCATCAGGCAAAAAACGAGCCAAGAAATGCCGTAAATTCGGCATTTCTTGGCTCATGTACATTATTCAAACTCCAGACAGACAGTACGGAGTATTAACGCATATAGACGATTTTAAAGGCTTTTTAACCAGTTAAGAGCAACATAGCCACATAATCTAAATTTTAAAAATGCAATAAAAATGCAATGAGTGACACGACTACTTGCTATACTTCCATCGGCTTCTTCTTGATACCAACACTATGAAAAGTCCGATTACAATTAAATATACTTTGAAAGGAAGATCACCATGAATTACAAATTAGAACTCAAACAAATCGTGGAATTTCCACGCTGTCGCATTTACCGTGACTTCATACAAACTTTAATCACTACCAAGAGCATCCGAACTACCGGGGGCTCTTTTCTTTTTTATTATCTGGTATTATGCTCCTATGCAAATTACCGCACATCCTACCGCAGGATGGAACACATTACCTATACCATTGGTCCGGGAGAGTGGATCTGCACAGTCACAGATCTTCAGGAATGGTTTCGCTGCCGTTTCCAACATCAAGTGTTGTCCATCCTTCGATTTTTTGAAGAGCAGAATTACATTACCTACTCTCTTCTCGGCAAAAACCGCCTGGTCAAATTCAAAATATCAGACTGGCCCAAAGACAATACTGTATTGGAATACAACTATCCCTGTAAAAAAGATACAGGGTTTTTCTTTTTCCCGATTGCCAAAGTTCACGAACTAATTGGCATTGGAAAATGCTCGGAAATGGATGTTCTTCTGGATCTGTGGATTCATGCAGTTTACAACGATTCCTCTGTCCTGGGATCTGATTCCGGTCCCATTGTCTATTACCGGGATAATACCGGAAATCCCCTTACCAGCTTTAATGAACTGGGTGAAAGGTGGAGTCTGTCAAAGGCATCGGTATCACGACTCTTGAAGAAACTGGAGGAAAAAGAATACATTACACTTATCTCATTTACAGGAAAACACGGAAGCGTAATTTATCTCAACAATTACCTGTCCGTGATGTTTAATATCAGCGACGTTATGATTGACAAGGAGGAGATCGCTATGAAGATGCAATTACCAATCCATGTACCTGAAGAAATCACTATTGAGGATTCTGCTTCTGTTAGCGTTTCAGAAACTGTCACAGACTCACAAATCACCGTTACAAAAAATGATTCCTGCGTTCCAGATTCACACATGAAATTTATCGTGCAAAAAGTCGCAGAACTATTGGATTCACAAGGGATTCCATGTTGCCACTGCTCCAAAACCCGCTATATATTATCTCCATTATCAGCCTGCAAAGATATATTTAATACATTTACTCTAAATATTATCTGTCCCTACGGAAATGCCGCTTATCGGTTTGAGTTGTCCGTAAGTCCGGGGGATGAGTCTGCCCAAAAGATGCCTGCCGTGGCAGAGCCTTCTGCACTGAAAGGGGGGGAATAGACATGGCAAACCGCAATACACAGGGATTTCCTTCACCCGAAGAAGATCCACGTTTTCACGACACCTATCAGTTTTTACGCAGATACCGAGATGCAACCTACAGCCTGAAGGTAGTCGTACACCAGATGGAGCACCAGTTTAAGCTCCAATACGACAATGACATCGACAAATTTCTGGACTCCATCTATGCTGCCGGGGCTGATCTTACCGGAAGCGACATCGAACAACGGGCAAAAAGTATTGCCAGAAGCAACCAGATGCTGAAGCTTTTGGAATCATCCATCGATCTCCTCCGGAACAATCACAAGCATGGGGAACAGTATTACTGGATTCTCTACTACGCTTTTCTCTCTCCACAGGAAATGAAAAATACAGATGAGATATTGGATAAGCTGGCTCACCACATCACCAATATTTCCTACCGCACCTATTACCGGAAACGCAGGGCTGCGATTGAAGCACTCAGTACCATCCTTTGGGGATTTACTGCAAAAGAGACATTGGATACGCTCAACAAGTTCTTTCCAGAGTAATACATATCGCCTATCTTCTCGGCTTTTCGTAATATCATAAAAATGTTATACTAAAAAATGCAAAATATATATTGACTCTCACGGAACGTCATAGCGTACAGTTATCTTATCAGGAACAGGAGGTCAGCAACTATGAGGACAGTCAAAGAAATATCAGAACTTACAGGTATCAGCGTTCGCACGCTTCACTATTACGATGAAATCGGGCTTTTAAAACCAACACAAAAAAGTGATGCGGGATACCGGCTTTATGACGATAGGGCATTGGAAATATTACAGCAGATTCTGTTTTTCCGTGAGTTTGACATTCCTTTGAAAGAAATCAAAGCTGTTCTGGAGAATCCTGCTCTTGAAAGGAACCAGATCTTGCAAATGCAGAGAAAAATGTTGGTAGCAAAGAAAGAACGTATGGAACATCTGATTGCCAGCATTGATGATATCCTGAAAGGAGAGAATAAAATGGATTTTGCGATTTTTAGTAAAACGGAAGTTGAAGAAATGTTCCAAACTATGTTTGAACATATGCCTGACAATATGAAAGAACTTGCTGTAAAAGAGTTTGGAAGCATTGAAGAATGGAAAAAGCATTATATTAAGACCGTTTCATCAGAAGAAATGCAGAAAGGCTATGCTAAAGTTGTTGAGTGGTATGGAGGAAAAGAGCAATTCCTGTCTGTTGCCAACAATCCTATTAGCAAAGAGGCTGCAGAAAGTTACAACCAACAATTTGACAATCTTTTATACAAATTAGCAGCTAAAAAAGTATGTTCACCAGATTCTTCTGAAGTAAGAGAACTTGTTTCCGAATACGGTTTTCTTATGAAACAACTTTCACAGATAAAGAAAGAACACGGTCTGATGGTTGCACAGGCTCAATATTACCGTAATGAAAAAATCAAACCTATGATAGATGAAAAATACGGCAATGGTACAGCCGAATTCTTCGCACAAGCTTTCGAAGCATTTTATAAAGACAAGTAATCATTAGAACTACACAAAAGCACAACAATACACCATGCAGGGAATCAAAATGGTTTCCTGCTTTTTTTATGCCAACCAGTGAAAATGGCACAGAAATGACCTGCTTCTGCGATTGAAGCGTAAAATTACCCATGCTACAATAGGTATTGCTTATAGTTTTCCTTATTTCCAGCACCCATAGATGGTGCTTTTTTTGTACCTGTAAATTCAATCGCTGACAGCAGGTTCTATGTACTTTGTACGTACACTATACTTACAATACCAAACGTATTCTGTACGTACAGCCATACATATAAAGTTTCCTATTATATATAGAAGGGAGTCAATCATGAAAACAAGGAACGAAATCTATCAAGGAGAGGGAGCCAAGCTCTTACGGTTCATTACCACTTACCATACTCTGAGGTATGACCAGGTTTTACAACTTTTCTCCCGACATGAGCAGTCTATCAAGTCATTGATTACCAGCCTCATCAAACAAGGGCGCATCATTTACGATAAAGAGCATGACCTTCTTTGTGACAGCCAGCAGTCTGCTGAGAATCCTGACTATGCTATAATTACATGCTTCTGGGTACTGCTGGATTTTAAGAAAGGTGTTGTATACCACACCAGTGGCGAATTTCCAATCAAGCTCAATTTCTTTTCGCAAGATGAACAATACGAAATCATCTATATCGGTGAAGAACAGGAGGCTCTGATCAATCATGTGATGGAAAGTATCCCATCAAATGGTTCCAAACGCCTGATTGTCTTAGAATCCGAAAGCCAGGCTGCCAAAATCACCATTGATGATGTAGCCGCTTACTGCCTTGTAAATGAATCCGGTGCTGTCAGTTACTACATGAGAAAGTAGGTTATTATGACGCAAAATACACCAACCATTTACCAGCGGCTTGAAAAACTGGAAGGGGAGCTGCAAAAACTGACGAATACCGTTTACGCTCTGAAGGTCACTGATATCCAGAATTATGATAAAAATTTTGAGGAACTGAGCGTCAGTGCTGCTCTTCGGGCGGAGCGGATTGCCTGCCAGATGCGTAACCTTGTCTGTCCGGCTCTCTCCCCAAATCAAGCAGCTTATCTTCCCAAAGCGGCAGATGCACAGGGAATGCGGATTGCAGAACAGCAGGGGATTCTCACCATTACGCTTCCCGGACTGCTTCCGAAACGAAGAGTCCACACAAACACTGCATTTCTCCTTGAACCGCTTAATTATATGCTTCGGGAGTATGTAAAACAAAATGCCCTGCCCCTCTATCGTGACTGCGTGATATGTTTCAGTCAAATATATGACAGGGAACTTCCTCAAAGACGTATCCGGGATTATGACAATCTGGAGTTTAAACAGATTCTGGATACACTTTGTACTTATGTTCTGACAGATGACAGCGGCTTTTTCTGTGATTCCTACTACACGACACAGCTTGGCTTAAAGGACTGTACACTGGTATCGGTTATGGAAAAAGCTGACTTTCCGAAATGGCTGCAGAACCAGAAAAATCATCACGAAAACATGTCGGAAAATCTCCTGACTTCTCAGGCAGAAATCCGACATCGGTAAGAACCACCGCAGGGAACTTTGTTTTCTTGCTTTTTTTATCTCCAAACCACCGGAGATTTACCCAAGTATAGGCTTGCATGGGTAAGAACTGAATTGAGGTGATGCTTATTTGATAAGACCTGACACTACGAAATACCGCTTACTGGAAATGATAGGGATGTGCGGGGAATTTCCCGCAGACCAGCTAAACAGACTCATCCCAAGTGCCTCCTATGCGGAAAAACTCATTACGGATTTGAAGGCGGAACACCTCATCCGTACCCACTACCGGGATGCTCTCAGAGGCTACCGTCTTACAAAAGCTGCGAAAGAGATGCTGTTATCTGTCTCGCCGCTACGCTTCCAGTGCTATCTGACCGGCAATACCGAGACGAACCTCATCCGAAGTGAAGTATCCCGACGTATCCGCTTACATCAGAAAGCCGAAACGTATCTGACACTCCTTCATGCCGGGATTCCCTTTTATCCGGATGTAAAACCTGACATCTTCTGTAATCACCGCGAAGCTGGTTCCATCGGTATGCGAAGCCTTCCTCTTTTTTACGCTTCCAGAGAAATTAAGGAATTGGGCCCGGAGACCACGAAGATTAGGAACTCCCGCAGCATGGGCATCCTGATGGCACCGCAATGTGTCTATGTCCTTTATAACACGGGAAACGGAGTCCTGAAATGGGAATATCGAACGGAAGTCCGCTTAAACGCCTTCCTGCAGCATTACCTGCAAGGCTACCCTTACAACGGACATCCACAGATCCGGGCAATCATGACCGGAACCGACATGGAAATGGCTTTCCGGCTGTTTACCAGTACCGGAGGCTACAAAAAGAGCCTGTTTATGCTGGACACCTCCTTCGAGCATTTCCATTACCTTCCCAATACTCCGGAAGGGGAAGTGCTTTTAAAACTGCTGGTTCACCCTGAGATCATGGAAAAGCTGGACAACCTCCTGCTGTCCGATCTGGGCTGCCGCAGCGATTCAATTCCACTGGAACATGATGCCACGGATGCTTCCGGGAACCCCATCCTTCTTGCTTATGATTTTGACATGCAGCGAATCAACCGGTTCAATACCGGCTTAAATGTATACGGCAGATCCGGGAACCTGATCTGTTTCGATTTTCAGATTCCGGTCCTGAAAAAATACTTAACTGCCACAATCCATTTCTCCAGTATTGACCTTTGCAAATTCAAAAGGGGGTTTTTACATGAACCGTAAATGGTGGAAGCTCATTTATATGCTTCCGATCACCTTCTGCACCCTCTATGCAGGAGGCTATGTTGCTCAATTTATCCGCAACTATCAGACCTGGGAATCTGCCGGCAATTTTGCCGGAAACGGAACTGCCCCGCAGATCCCCTCCCCGCACCCGCTCGCCTGTCTGGATGCCCTGACTGCTTTCCCGTACAATCTGTATGGGATTTTTCTATGTCTGGCAGCTTTTGGACTCCTGACCTTCCTTCTCATGCGTATGGGATTTGACCGAAACGGGGAAATAACAGACCGGGGCCGGAACCTGAATTATTCCACAAAGGGAACCTATGGGACTTCCGGTTTTATGACTTTGGAGGAAATGCATCAGGTACTGGAGCTTACGAATGATGTCAAGAAACACAAGGGAACCATTCTTGGAAAACTGAACGGAAAAGCCGTTTGTCTCCCGAAGGATACCCGCATGAACCGGAATATTGCCGTTTACGGTGCCAGCGGTTCCATGAAAAGCCGGGCCTTTGCACGCAACATGATCTTCCAGTGTGTTGCCCGCGGGGAAAGCCTCATCATCACCGATCCAAAATCGGAATTGTACGAAAGTACAGCCACTTACCTTGAGAATGCCGGATATATCGTGAAATCCTTTAATCTTGTAAACCCGGAAAACTCGGATAGTTGGAATTGTCTGGGTGAAATTGGCGGACAGGAAACCATGGCACAGGTATTTGCTGATGTCATCATCCAGAATACCGGTTCTGCCAAAGGCGATCACTTCTGGGACAATGCCGAGATGAACTTATTAAAAGCTCTGATTCTCTATGTGGATCAGGGATTCCCACCGGAGGCAAAGAATATCGGACAGGTATACAAACTCCTGACCATGAGTTCGGAAAAAGAACTGAACAGCCTCTTTGACCTGCTTCCGGTCTCCCATCCGGCAAAAGTCCCCTACTGCATCTATAAGCAGGCAAGTGACACGGTACGTTCCGGCGTCATCATCGGACTCGGTTCCAGACTTCAGGTATTCCAGAACAAGCTGATCCGCCAGATCACTTCCTATGATGAGATCAACCTGACGCTGCCGGGAAAAGAAAAATGTGCATACTTCTGCATCACTTCGGATCAAGACAGCACTTTTGATTTTCTTTCTTCCCTGTTTATGACCTTCGTATTTATCAAACTGGTCCGTTATGCAGACACCTATGGGGAAGATGGAAAACTGCCGGTTCCGGTACATATCCTGGCTGATGAGCTGGCGAATACGGGAGCAATCCTATCGCTCAACAAAAAGATTTCCGTGATCCGAAGTCGAAACCTCAGTATTTCCTGCATTTTCCAAAACCTGCCTCAGATGCAGAACCGGTATCCCTTAAACCAATGGCAGGAAATCATCGGGAACTGCGACACTCAGCTATTTTTAGGCTGTACGGATGAGGTAACTGCTACATTTATCTCTAACCGCTCCGGTGATGTGACCGTTGGTGTCAGCAGCGAAGCCAAACAATTAAATAGCTGGAGGGTATCCGATTATACACCGGAATACCGCCAGACCAGATCCATCGGGAAACGAAAGCTCTTAACTCCGGATGAGATCCTGCGGCTCCCGCTGGATACTGCACTGATTATCCTGCGTGGTCAGAAGGTACTGCAGGTAGAAAAATACGATTACACCCTGCACCCGGATGCCCAAAAACTCATTCCCCGGAAGGCTTCCGAACATATTCCGGAATGGAGAAAAGGAGCATGTAGTGAAGAATATACGTACACTCCAACTATTCCTGCTTCCCACCCGAAAAAAACCGCTTCTTATGGAAAGCAGAAAAAGAAAAAAGCTGAACCGCACTTTGACCAGCAAAGCGTTTATCAGGAACCTGGCTATCACGATTTCCCGGATGACTTCTCAGCAGATAACTATTCGGATCACACAGACATGGTTCCTTTAGATAAAGATTCTATCATGTCATAATTTGAAAGGAGACACTATGATGCCAAACGAAACAACCAACACACCTATTTTAACTCTGGATTCCGATGCGAAGCTGGAAACAGCCCAGTCCATTTCAGACCTTACCTGGCATGAGATCCAGAATGCCTACCGTACCCGCCGGATCTTAACCGGAATGCTTGGCGGTATCGAGAAAACAGAAAACGGCAGCCTCATTGCCGTGGTTTACTACAAGGATTTCCGTACTGTCATCCCAGTAACTGAGATGATGATCCATCTCATGCAGGATGAAGCACACGATTATGGGGAGCTTGCTCTGCGGCAGAACAAAATCCTCAACAATATGCTTGGATGTGAGATTGATTTTCTGATTAAGGGATTAGATCCGAAGACACGCAGCATTGTCGCCAGCCGGAAAGAAGCGATGCTGAAGAAACGCCAGATCTTCTATCTGGATAAAGATGCTTCCGGAATGCCGAAAGTTTATGAAGACCGTATCGTGCAGGCAAGAGTCATTGCTGTTGCGGAAAAGGTAGTCCGGGCAGAAATTTTCGGTGTGGAAACCTCCATTCTTGCCAGAGACCTGTCCTTCGACTGGATGGGTGATGCCAGAGAACGCTTCCAGGTAGGCGATCACATCCTGGTACGCATCCTGGATGTGCGGGCAGACTCACCGGAGCAGGTCATTGTCCACGCAGATGTCAAAAGTGTGGAAGGCAACACCAGCAAGGAAAACATGAAAAAATGTAAGATTCAGGGAAAATACGCCGGAACTGTGGAAGACATCCATAAAGGCACCGTCTTTGTCCGGCTCTCCATCGGTGTCAATGCCATTGCCCACTCCTGCTATGACAGCCGGACAGTCGGGAAAAAGGATCAGGTATCCTTTGTGGTGACGCATATTGATGAAGAGCGTAATGTTGCCCTCGGCATCATCACCCGCATCATCAAGCAGACCATATAAGGCTTCCACCTTATTTTTAAATAGCTTTTTTTCATATACAGCACCAATTAGTCCAGCAAATACTCACGATACAGCTACATAAGGTGACAGAATAAAGTATTTTTCAGACCATTACCTTATTGTACTGAAAACGGTAACGTGTTATACTGATTCGGTATTACTGAACCGGAAAGACGGATGCATTTCGATTTTGCCCTCTAGTATCCAAGGAGGGTGATGCCCATGAATACAATGGAAGTATTGACTTTACTATTGGTAATTTTTGCGGCTTTGACTTATATAGATCGACATAATAAGAAATAGCATCCACGACCCTAGGAAAGTTTTGGATGCTATGACTTATACATAGAATATAAAATTTAACTGAGGGCATCAGATTTTGCATCTGAATACCTTTCTTGAGTTCATTATACACTGGGGGATTTGAGAAATCAAGTCCCCCTTTTTATTATGACATTGATTAGTATCTGCATTAAACATCAGAAATTTATATTCTTACTCACTGAAACGAATTCTCTCTATCAATGAATCTTTCCTTACTGACTTTGCAATGAATATTGCCAATAACATCTGTATCACAAACAATGTTAAAATTATAATAATAGCTGCTGTTACCGGATAATGGTATGTGCTGATATCAAACATTCCTGTACGCTTTGCATATAAAAACAACGGATATCCTGCAAGACTTCCCACTCCGATACTGATAATAAGAGTGCCTACTGTATAGAATATACCTTCCAACTGGAGCATCTTCATCAACTGACGGTCCGACATTCCGATTGCCTGCATCATGCCAAGCTCCTTTTTTCGCACATGGACACTATTGATCATTGTGTTAATCAAGTTCATAATGCTGATTGCTGCCAGAATGATGATAAATGCATAACATGCACCTCTAGTCATCTGTATGGCATTTTCCCATGTATCGTACTCATTCTTCCAGGTACGCATCTGCAGTCTGCCTGATCCATCCACAATAGCCTGTAGAGATGCTTCCAGTGCCTCATCATAATCCTTATCTGCAATCACCTGAAAATAGCTGGAAGAATTATTTATGGTAAGTTTCTCTGCCCCTTCTTTTGCCATGATAAGACAGTTATAGTTTGTCAGACCTGTTCCATATTCACCAATTGCTGCCACTTCAATCTCTTTTTGAAAGGTATTATCTCCATCATGAATATTGAGTTTCAGCTTATCTCCCACTTTAATATCTGGATACCAGTGAAGTAGCGCGCGGTCCAGAATCACTTTATCCCCGGATTTCAATTCCTCGTATGTGACATTGCCTTCAGTGATTCCTTTTTTCAGCTCTTCTGCGTATTCTTCCGGCACTCCATTGATAAATTCGGTTCCAATTTTTTCTTCAAAAGGTCCTCCTGATACCTTCAACGCGGTAAACACATCTACCCGCTCAACACCGTCAAGCTCCTCTATCTGCTGCTTTAGTCCTTCATTTAATGGATTATTCTTTTGAACCTCCGCCCATTCATATTCAGGATGCTCTTTATTCCCGGATTCCACAATTGGAGAAATCTCATATTGCCCCACAATCGAACTCTTTGCACTTTCCATCGGATTTGCACAAGACAGCACCGTTGCTACCATCATGACAAATATTCCGGTAACGGCCATAGATACAATCGTGATAGTACTCTTCTTTTTATTCTCTGCAAGATTTCTCTTGGTCAGTCGTCCGATATTCAGAAATTGATATCCCTTCCTGCTGCTTTTCTGTCGCTTACTGCCTCCCTGGTAACGCATAGCTTCTATTTCTGATACCTTCGCCGCCATACGCATAGGCTTCATCAGTGACAGATACACTGTACACAGAGTCACTGCAATTGCCAACAGATAAATCCACCAATAATAAAGTTGGACTTCTCCTTTAGCTACAACCTTGTATGCCTCTGTTATAAGTACGTTTGAATCCTTTGCATGTTCTACAAACTGGAGAAGTACAACTTTCACAGCAACTGTTCCGATCAAAAGTCCTATCGGAATGGCAAACAACGCCACTCCCATTCCCTCTCTTAGTACGATTTGTCTAAGCTGCCGTTTCGTAGCCCCGATTGCCTTTAACTTTCCAAATTCCCGAACCCTCTGGTTCATAGATACATAATAAACACTATAAATTGTGATAATGCCCGCCAATACAACAATAAGCATGATTCCTACAATCACCGGAATTGTAGCCGGATCCACATAATTTGCTGCAAGATACTCTTTATTAATATTCATGTCATCCTCGGAAATCCCGAACTGTCTGGCAATATTCTGTATCGTCTCTGTATAATCTGCAGTCGTATTTCCTTTCTGTCCATTCACCTGAAGTAAAAACCGATATTTCACCTGTTCTACCGGTATCTCCGCTTTCAGAAAGGCCTCTGAAACCAATGATGTATATTGTTTTTGTTCTTTGCTGCTCTCATTATCTGCTAAAAAACCACAGATTCGAAAGTCTTTCTCCTTCGTATAATCCAGTCCGTCATCTTTCAGAATCTGATAAGGTACTGTGATAGTGTCACCGATTTTCCCATTCTGTCCTAATGCTTCCAGTATTCCTTTTGAAACCACAATATCATTTTCTTTCTGCGGAAGTTGCCCCTCTTTCAGCTTCACTTTATAAAGTTCCATCCCTGTTCTGTCCATATACATCATGGAAACCGTCGCATCTTCCAGATTCATGTACCCCGCATCGCTGCGGAGTCCGTAAGTTTTCACATCATGATGTGCCGCCAGTTTCATAACTGTACTCTCGTCCACGTTCCGATAAAGGGCATGCCATGTTGGATAAATCTTATTGATTACCGCAAAGTTCACTTCCACCATATCTTTTCCGATTGATGGGATTACGAACAGCAGTAATGTTGTCAGGATAATGGCAATTCCAATCAGTATGTTTTTGCTCTTATAATGCCGCATATTGCAATATGCAACTCTGGTCGTCATCTTCATTATCTTCTCACCGCCTTGCCATCTTCAATGATAATCATTTCATCCGCCATCTGGGCAATCGTTTCATCATGGGTAATCATGATAAGCGTCTGCCCGAAATCCGACACGCAGCTTTTCAATAGGCTCATAACCTCTAGCTCAGTCTGGGAATCAAGGTTTCCCGTCGGCTCATCCGCCAAAATTATCGCCGGTCTTGTCACCAATGCCCTGGCTATCGCAGTTCTCTGTTTCTGTCCACCAGACAAAGCAGACGGCATCGCATCTTTCTTATCCTGCAGTCCGATTTTTTTGAGAATATCTTCCACTTCCCGCGGCTTTACCTTGCGATTATCAAGTCCCAGCGGAAGAACGATATTCTCCCACACATTCAGCGATGGAATCAGATTAAAATCCTGAAAGATAAATCCTATCTTCTTTCTTCGAAACTGTGCCAGTTTATCATCTTTTCGAGAATAGATATCGGTTCCATCAATCCATACTTTGCCGGAATCCGGTCTGTCAAGCCCTCCAATCAGATGCAGAAGTGTAGATTTTCCGGAGCCGGAACGTCCTACGATAGCTGTAAACTTGCCTCTCTCTATCTGTAAACTTGTATGATCCACGGCTCTCACCTGATTCTCGCCTTCTCCATAATACTTTACTAGATCTTCTACTTTTAAAATACTACTCATATCTTCAAGTCCCCTTTCCATTTCATACCCCTACTATAACATTCCTGCATTACAAAACCCTTACAACAACCATAACAGTTTTGTAAGGGTTCCGACTATTCTCCTATTATGAGCGGCAGTGTCACTTTAAATATCATACCTTTCTCAGCCTTTCTTTTGGCTGCTATTGTCCCCCCCTGTTCTTCTATGATCTTTCTGGCAAGATACAGACCGACACCCGCTCCGTCTTTTACCTGTTCCTTTGCTTTCCTTCCCCGGTAAAATCTCTGATAGATCTTATGCAGTTCCTCCGCAGGAATGCCCATTCCTTCATCTTCTACTTCAATAAGCACATTGCTTGCTAGCTCCTGCGTCCTCACTGTAATCGTTGTATGTTCCGGTGAATATTTGACTGCATTCTCAAGGATATTCGTTAATGCTTCTACCGTCCATTTTGAATCATGGTTCACAACTATATCATCATCCATCTCCACCTGAATGGAAATATCTTTTCCTCTTGCCTTCATATAAATCTGACTGACAGCCTCTGTTAGCGTTTTCTTCAGGCTTTCATGAAGCGAATGTATCTGGATCATATGTGTTTCCAGCCTTGAAAGATTTACCAGTTCATTCAAGAGCTGTTCCAGTTTGGTAAGTTCCTGTGATTCCTGCTCCAGAAACTCCCTCTGTTCTTCTCCTGTAACCCGATTTTCTGCCACCAGCTCATGACTCATCCGGAGTGATGCAAGCGGAGTCTTCAACTGATGGGAAATATCTGTAATCAGACTCTTCGTACCATTTTCTTCCTGCTCCAGACGTTCCTTCAAATCTTCGAAATATTGCCCCAGCTCCTTTACAGATTCCCACACCTTTAACCATTGTTCCGATTCTGATGTTTCTTCAGGATATGTTTGGAATTTTCCTTTTCTGAATTCCTGCAGACATTCATATAATTGCTGTAATTGTTCCTCATCACCGTATCTGCTCCAGTTTTTTCTTCGGTCCAGGTACAAGAACAGGCTACATACTATGACTCCCACTAGTAATCCAATTCCCCAGATAATCCTTATAACCACATCTGAAGATCCACTCCCTGAGTGATAACCATAAGTTTCTTCCAGCATCTGTACGACTCTTTCTATCTTCTGATCGTCCCGGTCTCTTATAAAATCTACTGTTCCTGACTTTTCCCAGATTGCAACTATTTCCCCTTCCAGTTCAGGATGTTCTGCAAGGAGCAGTGCTATCTGCGTTGCTTTCGCATTTTCCTCATACTTTGTTATCAGATACATTCCTACTGTAAAAAATACTGCAAAGATTACATATACGATAAAATACCGTTTTAATTTTTGTTTACCTTTCCGGTCCATATATATCCCAGTCCTCTCACATTCGCTATCTCTTCTGTTCCAAGTTTATTCTTCAGTCTGCTTATATTGACAGTAACCGTATTATCATCGACAAATTGACCGTCTATATCCCATACATGCTCCAGGATACTTTCTTTTGAAACAATCTGTCCTGCATTCTCCCAGAGATACAGCAACAGAGAGAATTCTTTCTTACTTAAAGTAACTGGTTCATCCCCTTTATACACCTGCATCGTTTTCATATGCACCGTAATCTCTCCGGAAGACATAATCTGTGCCTGTACCTTAGAAAGCCGTCTCATCAATGCGTTCACCTTCGACACCAAAGCCATCAGTGAAAATGGTTTGGTAATATAATCATCTGCCCCTGTATCATAACCATTTACAATATCTATTTCCTGATCCAAAGCCGTAAGATAGATAAGATATGTATCTCCACCTGCACGTACCATCCTTCCAAAATCCAGTCCTGTACCATCCGGCAATGTAATATCGCTGATAACAAGAGCATAATCTCCTTTTTGAAATGCTTCTTTTGCTTCCTTTATTGTATAAACCTGACGAACCTCATACCCTTCCCGTGAAAGTAACAGGGCAATTCCCCGATTTAGATTCAAGTCATCCTCCAGTAATAATATTTTCTGCATCAAATACTCCACCTCTATTTGTAATAACCTGTTCTTTTATCATATCAGTCCTATCTTTTGTCTACAATAAAAATAAAATTAACATACATACTTTTCCTTCATATGTTCAAGGATTTCACCGGATACTGCTTCAGAAATCGATCAATCCATTTCTGATTGCTTCTCTGTAACATCCGAAGTCTGGATAAAAGCTGTAGACAACTGCAGCTCTATGTTACTAAAGTCCTATCCATCAATACAGGAGTTATAGAATGCCGTGAAGATACCGTCAAATTCCATTTCAATAATATGTAGGCTGTCCATTGTGTGCTCCAGATAAGTCAGTGTTCCTCTATCCAAATCTATACTCGGCTTTCCTAGTGAGTTTGCTATTACATCTGGATTTGTAATTCCAAACATCTCCTTTATATCCGGCATAAGATAATCCACGATATCCGGCAGCCTTTTCTCATACGCCTGTGCCAGTTCAACTGCATGCTTCTCATAATCGGAATGTATACTGTCACAGACAAATTCAATCCCGTTTATTTCCATCTTATAGTAATCATTATTCTCATCATAGACAAACGCTGTACCCTTACTTTTTTTATTTTTTTCCAAAATCCCCATGATATATCTACACTTTCCCGGTTCTTCCGCCATACACAGTCTAAAAAACTGTAACTTAATGCTTACGTTTGTAAAAAATAACTCCTGCCAAAATCAATAAAATAATTCCAACTACAATCATAAAAATAAAATTATCACCATTTAACTTCCCTGCTATGAAAATAGAAGTCGGGCCATCCGCACCACCAATAACAGAAACGGCTGTGTTTTCTTTCTGCTTCAGTACAATGCCAATGACTGCCAATACAATTCCTAAAATTCCGGCTATGATTCCCAATCGCTTTTTCATTGCTACCACCTCAAATCATTTTTATCTGCTCAATCAAATGTAAATTGTTATGCAAGTATTTCTATGCAAATGAAGCATAGATAACCCATATTTCTGCAAACATTACCAATAAAAGTACACCATCTATCATCCAATTAAACTGAATGTCCGTTAAGAAAGTTTTTGAATGTGTCAGGCAATATTTTACTTTTTCTCGTCCAGTCAAAAAAGTGATAAGCACTTGTAATATAGGAAATAAAAATATTTGTATTTTTCTTCCATAATCATCCGCAATCCCATTTGCAAAATGTACTGGAATAATACTCGGTAAGAAAAATATACTTACAAGAGCAAGCAAAAATCCTATTATACAAATTATCCATGTGAATTTTCTAGTATTGATAAATTTCATAACAATCCTTCTTTCTGCTAAATTCAAGTTTTTCCAATACATAACACGTACTTACATTATACTCCTCACCAATGCAAACCTCAATTTATTCTCCATCCTTTTTCCCGTTATTAAGCTTCGGGCAGTAAAATGCCTTTACTTCCACCCCATCTTCCTCCGACTCAATTTCCACATAATAATCCCGGATAAAGTATCCCGCATTATGCTCCTGAATGGCGTACAGCTCCAATGTCTGAAAATCCACCAGTACCAGATCACGGGGCTTGGGTTTTTGCGTTTCCTCACAGAATACCTCCATGCTTTCCACCAGCTTATCCAGGCATTCCTGACACAGATGGTTCTGTACTTTTTTCACATCGAAGATACTATCTTCCCCGTAATCCACCGATACTTCGGAAATCCCGTAATCCGACATCTGCTCCGTATGGAAAAAGCAGCCGCCTTCTCCTGTCCCGGTATAACCCATATGCCCGTTTCCCTGCGGGCCGGTAAGATTCCCGTCCTCATCATGATTCCGGATATGCATATCCATCACATACCAGTGATTGGTACAGATCACTCCCAGATCGTCAAACTTCCGGAAATAATCCATCATACTCCGTTCATCGCTTCCACACAGCCAGCACTGTTTTGGATCTTTCAGCTTGCTTTCTACTGATTCAGGCACCTTTCTTTCTACCGGGTGATATTCCTGCTCCTGTGTTTTTTCAAGATAACCTGTCAGATCCAGCCGGCTGATTCCCAGTCCGATCAGAATTCCTGACGCACATGCCAATAATCCCACATATCCCTTTTTCATATTATAGTCATCCTTTAAGAATTAGTTTTATAATGCTTTTAGGATTACTATATCAAATCTTGCAATCACTTTCATCATAAATCGCATATTTTTATGTGTTTTATTGCATATACAGCTTTCAAAAAAACTGCCTGCGGCAATTTCGCAGACAGCTTCTATTTCATCATCTCTTCAATTATCACATCCAGCATCCGAAGCACGCTTTCCTGCTTCTTCGGTGTGAGCCTTTCCAGCTTTCCTTCCACTACAGAAGTATGTTCCATTCTGGTAAGAGGAATCACTTCCTTCAGCACTTCATTCGGTTCCGCACCTAATACATTCAACAGCTTTACAAATGTTTCCATCGTAGGTGTTTTCACTTCCCGCTCAATCGCACCCAGATGGTTGGTACTGATATCCACCAGTTCAGCCAGTCTCTCCTGCGTAATTCCTGCCTCTTCCCTGTACCTGCGGATTGCCTTTCCCATTCCTTTCACACGCACACCTCCTCCTTCCAGTATTCACTAACGCTTAAAGCATTAGTCATGTAAATCCAGTATAATTGGTTGCAAATCACGCTTACAGTATCCATAAGGATTGCATTTATAACGCTTTTAGCGTTGGTCACATTTTTGGCACTCCATCGTCTGTAACTGGCACAGTCCTGCGATTGTAGCGGTAATTTACCCATGTTAAAATTGATATTGTCAAAATTATATGCAGAACGAAACGCAGCACTGCCGTATGGGAAGCCTCTCCTGCGGCAAATAAGCTGCGTTTTTTCTGTAAGATAGGAGGATCTTTACAATTTCATACTTTGATTTAGGACGCAGCCTGCATTGACCGGGCTGCGTCCTTTCTTGAGGCAGGAAAACCATAAGCAAAGGCAGGGGAGGGAATTCTCCTGCCGCTCTTATAAAAAGGAGGTACTTTTACGTGAAACACAAACTGAAAAACGCTCCACCGGACACAAAACGGCATGTCAATTATGGCAGATGCCTGTATGCTGCATTTCTGGCTGTCACAGTCCTCTGCGGATACACACAGCCGGTTTTTGCCGCTACCATCTGGACCAAAGCCAATGAGATCATGAAGGATGTCTATAACCAGATTATCCTCATTTCCACCATTGCTGCAGTCGTAACGGCATCGGTTGCCCTTCTGATGATGAATTTTTCCAAAAGCGGAAAAACCGTGGACGAATCACGTGCATGGCTCAAGCGTATCGTCATTACCTGGGCGATCTTAAACGGGCTTGGCTTTATCATGGCTTACATCACCCCGTTCTTTGCAGGCGGAAAATGGAACGGATAGACGAAAGGAGATGCCACTATGGGAATACTTGACGGAATCGTGGAATGGATTGCCGAACAGGTCATGAACATTCTGGATCTGATCACCACTTCAGTCCTCGGTGCTCTGGGCTGTTCCATGGATACGTTTCTTCGCTACTTTCCTGCTGCCGAGACCATGTATCAGGTCTTTCTGGCACTGGGCATCGGGCTGATCCTCTTAAACTGGGTATGGCAGCTCTTTAAAAATTACTTTATGGGAGCCGGTATCGAAGCGGAAGATCCCATTAAGCTGTCCATCCGTTCCTTCCTCTTTATCTTTCTCACCTTCTATGCGAAAGATATTGTGGATCTGCTCCTGAAGATTTCAGGAACACCGTACAACTGGATTCTGACGGAAGACCTGCCGCCTTTAAAATTTGCGGATTTTAACTCCGTAGTCACAGTCATCCTGGGAGTCTGTGCAAATGGGGCGGTAGCCATCATTGCACTGATTCTGGTACTGATTCTGGCGTGGAACTACATCAAACTGCTCTTTGAAGCGGCAGAACGCTATATTCTTCTGGGGGTACTGGTCTACACAGCCCCGGCAGCTTTTTCCATGGGTGCCAGCCAGTCAACCGGAAATATCTTCAAAAGCTGGTGCCGGATGCTTGGCGGCCAGTTCTTTTTGCTTCTGATGAATGCGTGGTGCCTGCGGCTGTTTACTTCTATGGTCGGCACCTTCCTTGCCAATCCGTTATCCCTATAAGAAAGGAGGACCAAAATGAAACTTAGAAAGAAACTCATACCATTCCTGGTACTAACTGCCTGTCTGGTACTGTTTTGCTCCATGCCGGTCTTTGCAGCGGAGCTTACGGAAGCAGACGTGGAAGCGGCAGTTGCCAGTCAGGGAAAGGAAGCGGTAACCGGAAATGTCTTCGTCTGGTTCCTGTGTGCCATTGCCTTTTTAAAGGTATCCCAGAAAATTGATTCTTTTCTGGCATCGCTTGGCATCAATGTCGGCAATACCGGAGGAAACATGATGGCTGAACTTCTGATTGCAGGACGGAGCCTGACCGGTTCCATGCGTTCCCATGGTGGTGGCGGCTACCACAAAGCCTCTTCTCCCGGAAGTGCGGCTGTCGCAGGAAGCTTCCTATCCGGCGGGCTTGCCGGGGCAGTGGGAAGACAGGTACAAAGAGAAGCGGTCAATTCCGCAACCGGTTATACCGAACACAGCAGTATCGGAAACATGCTCTACCAGTCATCCCTGAACAAAGGCGGAGACTTTGCCAATCAGGTCATCAGCAACATTGCACAGGGAAATTACGGTCAGGTAGGTTCCATCAAGGGAGCAGACGCACAGAAAGCCTTTACTTCCTATATGGGCATCAATCCGGGCGGCGGTTCTTCCTATGATAATGTAGAAATCGGTGGCGGAAGGATCACCGGTACCGAAACCGGAAGCTCCGGAAACCGGGATTTTGCCCTGTACCATGCCGACCAGTATGCAGCTCCTACTCAGGGCTCCTACTCTACGGTACAGTCCGTGGATGGTTCCACCTGGTACAAGCAGTATGCACAGGATACGGTCGAAAAAACACCATATACTTCCGGCAGCGGCAAAGTAGCCTACAATGAATCCATTGTCCAGAAACTGCCGCCAGCCCCACAGCGAAAGGAGCGTATGTAACATGCCAAAAACAGCCTTGATGGGCAGTCCTCTTGCTGTCATCGGTACAGTATTCCGGCACAGGCGCACCCTTGCGAAAACTGGAGCAGCCGTCGGCGGTGTACTGATGCTTCCCATTCTGTTCCTTGTCATGCTTCCGGGACTCGTCTTCGGAGACCTCTCTGAAAATACCGGAGCACTGACCAGCAACACGGTAATCAGTGAAAATATCCGGGCTTCCAATCAGGCAATCGTGGAGGTGCTTCAGGAAAGCCATGATGCACTGCTTGCTAAGATCAATGCGGAAATTGCCAGACTCCCGGAAGGAGATACTGCCTCTATCAGCGATCCTTACGCTTCCAGTATCATCGTAAATGCGAACCAGCTCATCGCACAGTTTTGTGCCAGCCAGGATGACTATAAAAATATAAATATCAGCAAACTCAAAAGCCTGATCCGGGAAAACGAGGACGGGCTTTTTTCTTATGACGTTACTTCAGAAACGGCCACGGTGGAAGTTCCGGCGGAAGAGGAAAATGCACCACCCAGAAAGGTTACTTTTACCCGCCATACCTACACGGTCAGCTATGCCGGAGATGCCTACTTTGCAGATCACGTCTTTCATCTGACCGATAAGCAGAAAAAAACGGCAGACAGTTATGTGGAAAACCTGACCATGTTCTTTGGCGGCTCCGCTTCCGGTCTTGCCATGGCGGTAGGTGTCAGCGATGAGGTGCTGGCTTACCGGGCTACCATCCAGCAGGTCGCACAGAAATACGGCATGGAAGCTTATGTGGAACTCCTCATGGCAGTCATGATGCAGGAAAGCGGCGGGCGTGGAAGCGATCCCATGCAGGCGGCAGAAGGCGGCTTTAATAAGAAATACCCCCATGTCCCCAACGGCATCACCGATCCTGCTTATTCCATCGAATGTGGGATTCAGGAATTAAAGTATGCACTGGATAAAGCAGGATGTACCGGACCTACCGACCTGGACCGCATCAAGCTGGCGCTTCAGGGTTACAATTACGGCTCCGGCTATATCGACTGGGCAATGGAACGTGACGGCGGTTATACCAAAGAAAACGCCATTGCTTATTCGGATATGATGTGTGCCCGTCCGAACTGGCATTATGACCGGTATGGGGACAAGGAATATGTGGAGCATGTTCTCCGGTATTATCAGATTACCAATACCGGCGGAAGCTATCCGGCAAACGGAATGCAGATTCCGCACTATCTCCAGACCGATTACGGGAACATTCCTTATGGCGGCGGCTCTATCGCATCTTCCGGCTGCGGGCCTACCAGCTTTGCCATGATCGCCAGCTACCTGACCGGGAATACCATTACCCCTCCGGATGCGGTGGCATGGTGCGGGAATTCCTATTACAAGCCGGGAGTTGGAACCTACTGGAGCTACTTTCAGGCTGCAGCCAGTCATTTCGGCTGTGGCAGCGTCACACAGACCAGCAATGCCAATACGGTACTTCAGGCACTCTCCGAAGGCTGTCCGGTCATCTCCTCTCAGCGGGCAGGACTTTTCACCAGCGGCGGACACTTCATCGTACTCCGAGGTGTTACGGCAAACGGCAAGGTACTGGTCAATGATCCCAATGACAGTGACGCAAAGAACTATATTAACCGTGAATTTGATATGATGTCGGAAATCCATGCTACGGCAAATGCCTACTGGATCTTCGACAAAAAATAAAGGAGCCATTATGAACAGAACAAAAGTGATTCTTTCCATTTTTCTGATGCTGTTTCTGCTGCTTGCCGGACTGGTTCTCCCCAGTTTCTGGAAAAGCCAGAAAAAAGAAGCTTCCGGAAACAAAGGCAGGGAACCGGCAAAGGAAACAACAGAAACAAATTCTGATACCCCCATGCCGGAATATCTGGATTTTGATGCTTTAAAAGCATTTTTCTCCGACAGCCAGATTGCTTCTCTCAAAGGGCAGTTTCCTGTCTACCTAAAAGAGTATGTCAAAAAAGAACAGACAAGCATCACCTTCCTGCCGGAAAAAACCAGCTACCCTACCGAAACAACCGTCTGCCTGATGTTTTCACTTTCCGATCAGGATACGCTTCCGGTTACCTACCACACCCCGACGGGTGTGTTTTTATTTGGAGAAGACGGGGTACAGGTCTCTGCAGATACGACTGTTTACGAAAAGCAAACCGATGATTCCCTGCCGTCCCTGACTTCGCAGGACATTGAACACCTGCAGGAAGGCGGGTATCCGGATACTTCTGACAGCCCGGAAGCTCCGGACACAGAATCCGGCAGTGCCTCCACACCTTCGGAAGATGCGAAAGATACGAAAAAGGAGGTGCAGCCATGACACAGCCAGAAGAAACACCGGTTTCCTTTATCCCTCCCAACTTCATTGAGAAAGGCAAGATCCTAAACGGAACTTTTGACATCCGCAATGCCATAGAAAGCATTGTTCTTTCCCTGGCAATCGGTATCCCTGTTTTCCACCTGCCGCTGTCCCTGACTGCCCGCATCATCATTCTCTGCATGACCGCACTTCCAGCGGCAATGGTAGCCCTGATTGGAATCGGCGGGGAGAGCATCACTGCCTTTTTGATGAATGCCCTGCGTTTTGTAGTGAACCGCAGGGTAATCTGGAGGTCCGACAGTCTTCCGGAAGGAAAGCCACGCAGGAAACCACGTTTCAAAGAGCCAAAGACAAAGAAACACCGAAAAGCAGAAAAAATGGCAGAGCCTTCCAAAGTAATGGCATCGGCTCCCCCACAGTCTGAACCGGACGCACCAGCTCCGCCAAAAAGTAAAAAAAAAGAACACCGGCAGTTTGATACCTCCACCAAGCGGGGCATCAAAAAACAGGCAAAGGAAGATATCCGTTATCTGAAGTGGGAGCAGAAAGAAGCCAGCCGACAGAAAAAAGAGGCGGCGAAACAGATAAAAATACAGAAAAAAACGGAAGCCCGGAGACGAAAGGAGGAAGAAAAACGGGCAGTTTCCGAAAAGCGGGCTGCAAAAAAAGAGCAGAAAAAAAAGGTGGTTTCCAAGGAGGACACCTCATCTGCCACGTCAAAACCCGTTTCCCGGAAAAAGCGAAAGAAAGACCAGACCTTGGAGGATTATCTTCCGGTGGAAAAAATCGCAAACGGAATCGTCTATACCACAGACGGACGGTACGTGAAGATCCTGGAGATTGAACCAATCAACTTTCTGCTTCGAAGTGCCAGGGAACAGCAGGGCATTATCTACAGCTTTATCAGTTACTTAAAGATCAGCCCTGTCAAACTCCAGATCAAGATGATCTCCAAAAAAGCAGACATCAATAAGCATCTGGAGCAGTCCCAGCTGGAGCTGGAGCGGGAAACCGATCCCCACTGTCAGGAACTGCAGCGTGACTACATCCAGTTTGTCCAGAACTTAAGTTCCAGAGAAGCAGTATCCAGACGGTTCTTTCTGATCTTTGAATATGAACCATTCAACGCAAACCGAAAGGAAGAGGAACGGGAAATCCTTGCTGCTCTTGAGACAGCCTCCCAGACCGCCAAAACCTTTCTATACCAGTGCGGGAATGAAGTGGTCTCCCATGACAATGAGGATGAATTTACTACGGATGTTCTCTACACCCTTTTAAACCGTACCCTTTGTACGGAGGTTCCGCTTTCGAACCGGATCAGCACTGTACTGTCCGCCTATACAAAGGAAAATCGCATGGAGGAACTGGATCACATCCGGATCAACGAGTTTCTCGCACCGGAAAGTGTGGATTTCAAGCACTCCCATTATGTGCAGATCAATGGGCTTTACCATTCCTACCTGCTTGTGCCGTCTGACGGCTACAAAAACCGGGTAACTCCCGGATGGCTGTCACTCCTTGTCAATGCCGGGGAAGGGATTGATATTGATTTCTTTCTCCAGAAACAGCCAAAGGACAAGATTCAGCAGCGTCTCGGTCAGCAGATCCGTATCAACCGTTCCAAATTAAAGGATGCGTCCGATACCAACACTGATTATGACGATCTGGATTCTGCCATCCGCTCCGGATATTTTCTGAAGCAGGGACTTGCCAACAACGAAGATTTCTATTACATGAATCTTCTCATCACCATTACTGCTTCCACGTTGGAAGAACTGCAGTGGCGGATTCAGGAAATGAAAAAGCTCCTGATCTCGCAGGATATGAACTTACACTCCTGCTACTTTTTACAGGAGCAGGGATTTTTATCCTCTCTGCCGCTGGCAAATCTGGACAAGAAGCTTTTTAAGCTGTCCAAGCGGAACGTACTGACTTCCGGGGCGGCAAGCTGCTATCCCTTCGTCAGCTACAGTATCTGCGATGATAACGGAATCCTCTTTGGGGTAAACAAGCATAACAATTCCCTGGTCATTGCGGATATCTTTGATTCCAGGCAGTACAAGAACAGCAACATCTGTATCTTAGGCTGTTCGGGAGCAGGAAAGACCTTCACCATGCAGACCATGGCACTAAGGATGCGAAGAAAAGGCATCCAGGTGTTCATCATCGCTCCGCTAAAGGGACACGAATTTTACCGGGCTGCAAGGAATGTCGGCGGAGAATTTATCCAGATCTCTCCTGCCAGTAAGAACTGTATCAACATCATGGAAATCCGGAAGGTAGACAATTCTGTAAATGAACTGCTGGACGGACCGACACTGGATGCCTCCGCACTGGCAGGCAAGATCCAAAGGCTTCACATCTTCTTCAGTCTGCTGATCCCGGATATGTCCCATGAGGAGAAGCAGCTTCTGGATGAAGCCCTAATCAAAACCTATGCCAGAAAAGGGATTACACATAAAAATGAATCCCTGACAGATCCGCAGCATCCGGAGCAGTACAAAAAGATGCCCATTCTGGAGGATGTCTACAATGTCCTGCTGGAAAGCGAGGATACCAAACGTCTGGCTCATATCCTGAACCGCCTGGTTCACGGTTCTGCTTCTTCCTTTAACCAGCAGACCAATGTGGACCTGACCAATAAATATACGGTACTGGATATCTCCGAACTGACCGGTTCCAGCGATCTTTTAACGGTCGGCATGTTCGTTGCCCTGGATTATGTCTGGGATAAAGCGAAGGAAAACCGTACCGAAGAGAAAGCCATCTTTGTCGATGAGGTCTGGCAGCTCATCGGTGCATCCAGCAACCGGCTTGCAGCGGAATTCGTACTGGAGATTGCCAAGATCATCCGTGCTTACTCCGGAGCCGGCATCTTTGCCACACAGGATCTGAACGACTTCTTTGCTCTGGATGACGGAAAGTACGGCAAGGGTATCATCAATAACTGCAAGACCAAGATCATCCTGAACATGGAGGATGAAGAGGCACAGCGGGTGAAGACTATCCTGCATTTATCGGAAACAGAAGTAATGAACATCACCCATTTCCAGCGGGGCAACGGTCTGATCTCAACCAACAACAATAACATCACTGTGGAATTTAAGGCTTCCAATCTGGAAAAGGAGCTGATTACCACAGATCGGCAGGAGCTTCTGGAAATCCTTGCAAAACAGAAGAAACAGGCTGTGTAACTTTGGGCAGCACTGACGCTGCCCTTTTCATTTGAACTTCAAGAAGGAGGAGACTTATGTTACAGACATACAAATCCTATACCAGACGGACGCTGGCTATGCTGCTGGCAGTCCTTGTCGCAGTCGGCGCATTGTTTTCCGGCAGTTTTCCGGTTCATGCAGCCGACGGCACCATCAGCTATAAGGCAGGTGCCAATATCCCTTACGGCAGCTATTTTACCTCCCGCATGAGCTTTGACGGGAGCAATACTGCCTACTGCGTGGAACCACTGAAGAAAACACCTTCCTCCGGTTCCTATTCCTATGACCTTTTAAGCCAGAACTCCCCGCTCAGAAAAGCGCTCTACTACTTAAACGGCGGCTACGGCTACGATAAAGTCGTCAAGGATAAATATTTCAGCGGCTGGAGTGATGATAACAGCTATGTCATCGGACATCTGGTTGTCGCTTACATCTATGCCGGTAATTCCGCTGACACCGGAGCTTTCCATGGCGCCCCACAGTCCTATATTGATAAAGCACTGGAAGTAGCCAGTGCCATTCAGGGACTTCCGAACCCGCCGGAAGGCTTCCGGGCATTCATCGTTCCGGGACAGGGCAGCCAGACCATTGCCGGAAGCTGGTATCAGGTTCCAAACGGCTGGATCGAACTGAAAAAATCTTCTGCCAACGGAAGCGTATCGGACGGGAATCCGAATTACAGCTTAAAGGGTGCTGTGTATGGGATCTATCAGGGTGAGAAGCTCATCCAGAAACTGACCACCGATGAAAACGGGTATGCTAGATCCGGCGAACTGGAGGAAGGCGACTACACTGTAAAAGAACTCTCTGCTTCCAAAGGCTATATTGTGGATACTTCCTCTCATAAAGTTACGGTAAAAGCAGAACAGACTTCTGCTGCAAAGGTAACTGAGATCCCGCAGAATAATCCCATGGATCTGGTGCTTGAAAAGCTGGATGCCGAAACAAAGAAAGCCTCCCCACAGGGAGCAGCTTCCCTTGCAGACGCAGAATTTACAGTCAAGTTCTATACCGAGCAGTCTGACAGTGATCCTGCGGAAGCTGGAAAGAAACCGGCACGTACCTGGGTATTAAAAACAGATGTTTCCGGAAAGATGCATTTTACCAAAGATTCCTTTGTAAGCGGCGATGCCTTTTACTATACCAGTGATGGCAAGACCGTCTGTCTTCCGCTCGGTACCATAACTGTACAGGAAAGCAAAGCCCCTGCCGGATACCAGCTCAATCCAACTGTCTTCGTACAGAAAATTACAGGTGACAGTAAGCAGGAAACGGTTTCGGTATACCAGTCTTCTACCGTAGAAGAATCTGTCATCCGTGGCGGAGTGAAGATCCAGAAACGTGACAGCGAGACCGGAGAAGCAAAACCGCAGGGTTCTGCCACATTGGAAGGTACTGTCTTTGCGATCACTACGTTAAATGAAAATCCGGTATTAGTAGACGGAACATCCTACACGAAAGATCAGGTTGTCCTTACACTTACTGCCGATAAATCCGGTTCTGCTGCAACTGCAAAAGATGCTCTCCCATTCGGACATTACCGTGTGGATGAAACAACTGCACCTTCTGGTTATCTGAACAGAGGAAAGATCTCTGTAGAATTTGACATCACAGAACAGGGAAAAATCGTGGAACTGACTGCAAAAGACAATTCCATCTCCAATCAGGTCATCCGCGGGGATCTGGAATTTGTCAAGATTGCTGACGGCAGCCAGAACCGTCTGGCAAATGTGCCATTTAAGATCACTTCCAAAACAACAGGCGAAAGCCATGTGATTGTGACAGATGCCAACGGTTATGCCAGCACTTCCTCCAAATGGAACAAACATACCGCAAATACCAACCGGGGTGAGTCTTCGGAAGACGGCATCTGGTTCGGCACCTCCAAACCGGATGATTCCAAAGGCGCTCTCATTTACGATACTTACACTCTGGCGGAACAGCGTTGTGATTCCAACAAAGGCATGGATCTTTTAACCTTTGAAGTCAAGGTTTATAAGGATTCTGTTCTGATACAGGTTGGAACTCTGACCGATGATGCCATTGAGATCGGCACGACTGCTCTGGATGCCGAGACCGGTACACACATGAGCCAGCCGGCAAAAGAAGTGACCATTGAAGACGTTGTGGAATACGAAGGACTGAAAAAGGGCCAGAAATACAAACTGACCGGAACCTTAATGGATAAAGAAACCGGGGAACCAATCCTTGTGGATGAAAAACCGGTGATTTCCGAAACTGAATTTACTGCAAAGAAATCCTCCGGCTCCGTCAAAGTAACCTTTACCTTTGATGCAACTTCCTTAAAGGGCAAAACAACCGTTGTCTTCGAGGAATTATATCAGGATGAGATGCAGCTTGCAGTCCATACCGACATCAACGATGAAAACCAGACCATCTATTTCCCGGAAATCAAGACTACTGCGAAAGATGCGGACATGAACTCCAATATTTCCTGTGCAAAGAAAGAAATCACGCTGGTGGATACGGTTTCCTTTAAGGGGCTGGTTCCAAACCAGAAATATGGAGTGACCGGTACTCTGATGGATAAAGAAACAAAGAAACCAGTCGAAGCAGACGGAAAACCGGTGACGGCAAAAGCATCCTTCAAGCCAAAAGAATCCGCTGGTACGGTAGAGGTTACCTTTACCTTTGATGCCAGCTCCTTAAAAGGGAAAACGGTAGTTGTCTTTGAATCCCTGGCTTACAAAGACAAGGAAGTTGCCGTACACTCAGACATTGCGGATGAAGGACAGACTATTTACTTCCCGGAAATCGAAACAACTGCAAGCGATTCCGCTTCCGGCACACACTATGCAAAACCGGAAAAAGAACTGACGCTTACAGACCTTGTGGAATACAAAAACCTGGTTCCAGGCAAAGAGTACAAGCTGACAGGAACACTCATGGATGCGGAAACAGAAAAACCTTTCGAAGTGGATGGCAAAGCTGTGACTGCAGAAACAAGTTTCACTCCGGAAGAAGCTAACGGCAGCGTAGAGCTTTCCTTTACCTTTGATGCCTCTGCACTTTCCGGAAAAACGCTCGTGGCATTTGAAACAATGACTTTTGAAGATCACGAAGTAGCGGTACATGCGGATATCAAAGATGCCAACCAGACCATTTACTTCCCGGAAATCAAAACCATAGCCAAAGACGGCAGTGACGGGGATCAGGATGTCTCTGCTTCCAAGGAAGTGACTATCGTAGATACGGTCACTTATCATGGTCTGATGACTGGATCTGAGTACAAAGTCATCGGAACCCTGATGAATAAGGAAACCGGAGAGGCTTTGTTAAAAGACGGAAAACCAGTTACCGCTCAGGCAGAATTTAAAGCAGAAAAAGCCAACGGCTCTGTGGAAGTTACCTTTACCTTTGACGCTTCTGCTCTTGCCGGACAGGATGTGGTTGTCTTTGAAAAGCTCTACTATACGGACGAAAAAACCGAGCATGAGATTGCTTCCCATGAGGATCTGAAGGATGAAGGTCAGACCGTACACATGACGGAGCTTCCGAAAGAACCGGTGACGCCTCCGGTAGCTCCGCCTGTAAAGACCGGCGATGAGACGCCGCTTCTCCTGTATGCCGGAATCGCCATAGCTGCACTTGCAGGTGCAAGTGTCCTGGGCATCGTTTACTTCAAACGCAAAAAGAAACATCAGTAACTCATAACGAAGACTCCTGCAGGCAGCTCCCACATGGAACTGCCTGCTTCTTTAGTAGGTGATGAATATGAAACACCCCCACTGTAAGACAGATGCCAAGCACATCCGTCATTTCCTGAACCTCTGTGAAGGGAACTGGCACTCCTGTATCTATGTCTGGTGCCACACTTGTAACGCACAGGAAAGCTGTGAGAACTCCGGCTTTTTATTCCATCCGGATGAAATGGGAAGCCCCTGCATCCTCCCTCTTTCAGATGCAGCGCTTTTGTTTCCCCGGATACCGGAACCAACCGAATGTACCGGAAGCATGAGCATTGCTGCTTTTACAGAGCTTTATCTGCCCTATCTGACCGCCCAGAAGCTGCCATTAAAACCATGCCCCATTCCGGCACTGCTCCGGCTTCAGGAGAACCAGCAATATGACTGGTAACAAAAAGTTGCACTTTCAGGCTCTTATACGTACAGGATATGTAAAGAAAGGAGGCACTGCCTATGTTAAACGTAATTTCAATCATCCAATATATCGATCAGGTCTTTACGAACCTGATCTTTATTCCCATGATTTTTGTCCTGTATGTGAAATTCCGTCCGAAAAAGCCATGGACCAGAAGGCGCAAGAACACTTACCTGCTCTGTCTGGTACTGATCAGCTTATTCCTGCTACGGATTTTCTGTGAGAAGTTCATCTTTACACCGGTTAATTACCCACGTTTCACAGACAGCGGCTTATTCCCGCTCATCCGGGCAATTTTCTATCCCGGCATCTGAAAAATGGGGATTCGTGCCATTTAGTCCGAATCTGGGACCAGTATCGGCTTGTGTCCTATGGGAATTCATCACCTGCTTACTTACAATATAAGTATACAGTACGTACTGGTTATTCACGTACACGTTACGTATCGTGTATGTACAAGCGAGGTGAAAACAGATGAAGAAACCAAAAATCATCCGCTGCCCTTACTGCGGCGGAACAGCAATATTAAGAGATGCATCCTTTGTATATGGAACGCATTCTCATGGCGGACAGGTTTATGTCTGCTCCCACTATCCATCCTGCAATTCCTATGTCGGCGTGCATCCGGGAACCAAAACTCCCAAAGGGACTCTTGCCAACCGGGAACTTCGGCTGAAGCGGATTCAGGCACACCGAATCTTCGATGAGATCTGGAAACAGGGAATCCTGAGTAAAGCGGAAGCCTACCGATGGGTGGCAGATAAGTTCTGCCTGACTGATAAGCAGGCACACATCGGACAGTTCAGCAACTATATGTGTGACCAACTCATCCGGGCATCCGCAGATGTCCTGAAAAACAACCATATTCCCTTCCGCCTCCAAGCAGCCAGTTGAAAGGTGGTGATTGATGATGACCATACCGCTGAATAAAAAGCAAAAACAACTGGTGGAAAAATCTATGAATCTGGTTCCAATCATGATTCGTTCCATGACTCGCAACGCTGCCTATGTAACTGAGGAAGAGCAACAGGAATTATGTCAGATTGGTTATCTTGCTATGTGCCGGGCGGCTGTCGGATTTGAGGAAGGAAGATCATTCCAGCCTTATGCCAAAACTATCATCCGTCATGCCATCTTTGACTACTGGCGGAAAATTGCCCGTGACCGCTCCATGCTCTGTTCTCTGGACGAAGCATCATCTGAAGATGAACATCTCCATTATCGTGATTTGTTTTCCTACGAGGATACACAAACAACTCACCCGGAAAAGGACACAAACCAGACCTTGCTTCTTGAGCATTTAACCCAGCTTGGCACCGGACAGTCCTCAACTATTCAGAAGGGAATTGTAGCCCTCTATCTGCAACAGCAGGGATATACCAGCTTTGACTTGGCAAAACACTACCAAGTACCAGCCAATCGTGTACGGGCATGGCAGAGCAAAGCACGGAAACTATTACAGCAGGATGATGCACTCTATGCACTTCTGACTTAACCTTGAAGGAGGGAACTTTTATGCTGACACTTTATACTGCTGTCGGAACCTTAAAATTTCAAAAAACGACAGGCGGAAAATCCATTCCTCTTGTAATCAACGATGGACAAGAATATGGACTATCGGATGACGAGCTGCTGCTCTGGAGCTGTCTTGCCTTCCAGATTCTGACGCTCCATGAACTCCAGGATGCCTATACCCTGCGCCAGATACAGAAAGAAGGTCCGAAAGGCTTATCCTTCCAACACTATCTGAACCGACTTTCCTTACGCGGTCTGGTTGTAAGCGGAATTGGACTGACAGGGGTGGATGCCTTATATCGCCTTCTCGGCAGTCTGACCATTATTCCCTTGAAGGATACCTTTCCCATCCGGCTCTTTGGCTGCGTTCAGCTTTATCTGGAAGGAACTATTGGTGCAAAAGAGTTTGGCAGATATTTAAAGAAGAAACCCTCTTCACCGATGGAAGATACCATTCTGAAGCTGGCTGATAAGGTATCCCTCACGACCGCTGAGCTTGTCACAAGTATGGAGCAGGAAAAAGTAATCCACAACGAATCGGATATTATGGATGAGTTATACACAGAACCGGAGACAACTTACCAAACACTTGTGGATGATGTCCAGATTCACCATACCCAGTATCCAGTGCTGCAGGCTATTGCTAATTTGTACCTGAATAAACAAATCACATTTCATACATGTTAAAGGAAGGAACCTTATGCCAAAACCATTTTTCACAAAGCTGGTTGCCATCAGTGCAATCGGCTTTTTCTGTGTACTTTTTGGGTGCATCTTCGGGATCGCCACCCATGACCGGCTCTTTATCCTCATGAGCCTCCTCATCGGAATCTGCAGCATCTTGCGTGCACTCAGTTTCTACCACCTGATCCATACACATGCTTATCTGTCACTGGACGTAAGCTGCACGAAACGGGAACAGACACTCTTCGGGAAAAACCAGCAATATTGGTTTGCCAGTGATAACGGAAAGGAATACGCCTTCTCACTGGAAAAGAATATCAAACTCCTAGAGGGACATCGGTATCGGCTGTACTTCCGGAAACCACAGCAGGGAACAGGGCAATCGATGCCATGTGCCGGAGATATTCTCGGATATGAAGAACTCACCGATCAACTGCCGGAACTTCCGGATACATCCGTTTAGATAGAAAATGAGCCGCCCGTACTGCATCACCCCTACAGTTCTGGCGGCTCATTTTATTATAAATAACCTCTCTTATTTCTATCAAACAATAGTGTTTGTATCCGCTTCAATGCCATGAGCATTTGCTCCGGGAATGTCTTAGTTAAACTTGAAAGAATTAGATTTTCATTCTCATTACACAAATATTATTAGATAACCAATTCAGAAATATCAATGATCGTTTTATAGTTTTGTTTTACTCCGCCAGGAGAAGTAATAAAAATCGTAGCATATTCCCCATTTTCATAAAGGGTAATTTCTTTTATATCTTTTTCTTCATCTTGGTTCGTAGTATCGCAATAAAATTTTATGGTATATTTAGGGTTCATACCTATGCTTTTTTCTGTCTCTTTCCATGATTTTATATTTAAAGCAGAAATAACCTTATCTATATTATGCTTATCATCATACTTTACCAGCAATTCCTTATTTGCGGCATCATATATCTCTATAACTTTTACACCTTTTACATAATTGTCCATTCTCTGCCTTTTTCCGCCCCGCCAGATACCTGTGCCGGTATTTAAGTTCTGCATACTCTGTGATCCGTTTCATGTAGACTGCATCATAAGCTCCGCCTACAGCACCAACCACCGGAATTCCCTGTAAGAACTTCATATACAGAAGCTCTTTTGACAAAGCTCCCGCCGTTTGTTCAATCTGCTCCTTTTCCTGATATTCTTCCGGCAGTATTCCACTTCTGATAAATTCATTCAGTTTACCATCCATCTCACAAAGCGTTTCACCAGAGGATACTGCTCCCTGTATCAACAGCAAGATAAAATACTTTTCTTCTCTGCTTTCATAACTGAACCCGTATTGTAAAGCAGTCTCATAAATATTCCTTAAAATCATCCCTGTAAATACCGGAATATCCGGCAGACCGATTCCCAATACGCCCATCCCGATTCCGGACGCACCGGATAGCAACAAATTCTTCGTTCCCGTATCTCTTGCCTTTTTAGAAAAAGAGCGGAGGGATTTGGAATTCTGCTTTACATCCGCCGTATACTGCCGCACCTGATAATCCTGCTCCAGTTTTGCCCGCTGATACGTCTTTTCAATAACCCCGGTTCCTTTCTCGAAAATCAGAGCAAATGCCTTTGCAAAAGCGGTATCCAATGTTTTCTGAAGTTTCGGCGGTATCTTTTCCTCCAGTTTCTGATTCAGAATGCTCTCCCTTTTCTCTGAACGCTTCTGAAGGAATCTTTGCTCCTGTACTTCCAGCTTTTCCCACTCCTTCTGAAGCGGTGTCCTTTTATCAAATAATCGCATCTTAATACACCTCCGCACCAAACGGCATCAATGCCAGTTTCGCCAGTTTAAACTGCTGCAAACCAAACGGGATTCCGATAATCGTCACACATAAAGCTGCACCCAACGCCAGATGTTCCAGTGCAAGAGGCAGACCGGATACGATCAGCCAGATGATATTCAAAAGGAACGAACCAGCTCCGCCACCATACTGCACCTCTTTTCCAAAGGGGAAAAAACTAAGCGCCGCAAATTTAAAGCACTGCATCCCTACTGGAATCCCCACAACGGTAATACACCAAAGGCAGCCTGCCAGACACCAGCTCAGCCCGCTGACTGCGCCGCCAAACACAAACCACAACACATTTCCCAGACATCCCATATGCTACACCTCCACATTCATTCGATTTCTCACATCAGCAAGTATCGTTTCTATCCGGTTGATGGCATCATCCACCTGTTCTCTTGCATCTGCAATCTTGCTCTGCACCATGTAATCTGCCACCAGCCCGTCCAGAAAGAAATCCGCAAAGGAAAGGAAGCTGCCGATTTCCATGCGCAGATCCAAGGAAACCTGCACATCTCTTAATTCTCTCTGAAAACGCTGAATATCGCTTTTCGCCTGTTCCATCAACGCAGATGCGTCATTCATTTTAGAATGCTTCACAAAGTCACTGATAAAGCCTCCTCCAAGCATATCAAAAATGCCCCAGTTTCTCGCACTTCCCAACTTATCCCTTGCTGCGTAAAGGCTCTGAAGCGCCCGCTCCCCTGCCTGTACTGCTTCCTGCATTTCCCGTTTCATCATTTCGTTACTCATCGTTTATCCTCTCTTTCTTTTTAGCAGACTATTGCGGCAGATTTTCTATATTTCATAATAAAAAAAGACTCCTATCATGACCTCTGCCACAATAAAAGTCTTGCTATCTCATTTGCTACGGGTATCTCTCGATACCGGTTGTCGGTTACAAAACCACCTCTTTCAAGGCGTTCAGCTACTCCCTTTTTTGCTTGAGATGAATATAACATATTGGAAATAATTTGTCAAATCATGCATTTTTCTTTTCCAACCGTTCCGCTTCTCTGGCAAATACATGCGAGATATCAAACAGTTCCGGTACATCTGATATGGTACACACATTCACACAATAATTGAGCCATGGAAATTCTTTTGTCATCTGATAAATAACTGCCATGGCTTTTGCTTCTGACATTGCTTCCACCGAATGATATCCCGATCCCTGAATATGCTCAAATCCGTTTGCTTCAAAAAAGTCCCTTACATCCGCATATGCATTATGCCAGTCACCTTTCGGATAATATTCCTTTAGTGCTTGTGTATTCAGGTCAAAATTGATGCCTTTCCTCTGTAAGCTGTCCATCTGTTAGTTCCTTATAAAGTCTGTAATCAGGTTCTCCTTTTCTGTTCCGTTATACCAGAAACACTCTAACAAATTCTCTGCAATTCCTACGGAGTTTTTCAACTGAAAGATTGCTGCCCAGAATCTTCCATAGTCCTGCTTGCGTCCCCGGTCAAGATAAATCCTGCTTCCAAGGGCTTTGACTGCACAGCTTAAATCCTCCTGCTCAAAAATCTGATCTGCCTGTTCACACATCTGATTTACCGTTTCCGGAGCGAGCTTGCTTGTATCAAATTTAAGTTCTACTTTATACATTATACTCATCCTTTCATACAACAAATGACTGAGTGACTCTTCTCTTTCTACTGTAATTCTACCATGAAACCTATATAAAGTCATTCCCCATTTTCACTTGCTTTAATATAAATTTTTCCTTTTATTTTGGAAACACAATCTCCACACAGAACTCATTCCCTTCTATCCGGGCGCTGATTTTCCCATCCATACGAAGTACCAGCTCTTTCGCAATTGATAAGCCGAGACCGCTGGAAGTCTTACTGCGTGCTTCATCCGCTTTATAAAACCGTTCAAACACCTGATCTACATTTATTTTTTCCACATGACATACTTGATTTTTTATCTGTATCCGGATGTTGTTTTCAACTTCTTCCAGTGAAATACTGATTTTCTTCTCCCCGTGATCCAGTCCGTTTTTTATGATATTCTGAAAAATTCTCTGGATTCCCTGTTCATTTCCGTTCATAAACAGCAGTTTATCTGTAATCTGTATCTCCGGTTCAATTCCTCTGCCCGTCCATTCATCGTAGTAGGAAAATATGGTATCTTTCAAAATCTTGTTGATACAGCAGGATGACATTTCCAGATGAAAAGAATCGTTTTTAAGTTTTGTAAAAGTAAATAATTCTTCCAGCATTTCTTTCAGGCTGCCGATTCTCTCCTGTATGATCTTCATATACCGTCTCTGCTCTTCCTGGTCTTCACAGGTTTCCATTAACTGAAAATATCCGTCAAGGGATGTCAAAGGAGTACGGATATCATGTGAGAGATTTGTATATGTATCCGAAATCATCTCCTCTTTCTTCAAGTATTCCTTCTTTTCCCTTCGCTTCAGTTCCAGCCATTCGTTTAAAACATCTGCCAACTCACCAATGCCTCCAAAATCCATTTCTCTGGTAATCAGCATGTTGCTGTCGTGCTTCATCAGAAACGACAACTGGCGGCAGATGTCTTTCACCTGCCGCTGGTATTTCCAAAATAACATTCCTTGTACCAGTATCACTGCTATCAATAGCACGAACCCTAGTTTTATCATTTAGATATCTCTCTTTCTGAATACCCATGCTGTCAGTAATGTAACCACGATTCCGAACGCCGCCGCAATCACAACTGCCGTCAGGCATTCCTTATTGGTCGGTGACATGGATAAAAGTGCAATCTTTCCTGTCACTGTATATTTCAAAATCTGGAAATTCTCCACACCTGCCTTCTGGATCAAATGATTGATCACTCCGTATAAGACAATCATGGTATTCATGCACAGGCAGATAACAATCGTCATGCTGAACACGTTGCTGTTCAAAACCACCGCAATCGCCATACTGATTAGTACCAGTGCATAATGAAGCAAAATCTGAATACCAAAGTATCTCAGCAACTCGCTTCCATTCCCCCACTCCAGATATCCGAAGTACATCTGCTGTGCAATAATCTGAATGATGAAATAAAGCAGCATGGTAACAGTCGTATACACAAACAACACGGAAGCTTTGGAAAAGATCAGGTTTCTCCGGCTCCTTACCTGCCCGCCGATATTTTTAATATAACCGCTTCCTATATCTGCACTGGAAAACAGCACTGTAAAAATCACCAGAAACAACGCCACAAACTTCGCCTGCAGGTTTGCATATACCTGATCAAAGACCGTTACTTTTTCTCCCGGCTGTGTCGGCAGGAATACGGACATTCCCATATTGATGGTTTCTGGTTTCACTGTTTCTGCAATGCTTTCTGTCTGCTGTTGTTCCGCTTCCTTGTTCATCGTATCAATATCCAGTTTCGACATGGATGTGGAGAAGAATATAGCTGCCGCCATCACAATCCATACCACATACATACTTTTTGTCCGGACCATCCGGTACAGATCCATTTTTATCATATTAAGCATTTTGATTCCCTCCTGTCAGATTCAAGAAATAGGTTTCCAGTTCTTCACTGGTAATGGAAATTCCATTGACCAAAATTCCTGCTTTTGCCAGTTCCATATTGACATTGGCGCTTTCATTCAATCGTTCAAATATATGGATATGGCTCTTATCTGTAACCTGATAGTTGGTAAATCCCATTCTGTCCAGAATCGGGACTGCCTGCTCCGGATGGATTAACTCTATTTCAATCCGTTCACTGCAGCGTTTCATCAGTTCTTCGCTTGTCAGCTCCTGCAGAAGACTTCCATTATGGATAATTCCATAATCCGTTGCAATCTTAGATAATTCCTCTAAAATATGACTGGATATCAAAATCGTCATATTCCGTTCATCTCGCAGTCTCTGTATGGTATCACGCACCTCTGCAATTCCCTGGGGATCAAGCCCATTGATCGGTTCATCAAGGACCAGGAGATCCGGCTCCCCGACCAGTGCCAGCCCGATTCCGAGACGCTGCTTCATTCCAAGGGAAAAATGTTTCGTTTTTTTCTTTCCGACACCTTCCAGTCCGACCGTCTCTAAGATATCTTCGATGTATCCCTTTTTCCGAATACCAAACAATTCACATTTTATTTTCAGGTTTGTATATGCATTCATGTTGCCATACAGCCCCGGTGCTTCAATCAGACACCCCACACGAGAACGAATCCTCTCCAGTTCTTTTCCTTTACACCCGAACATCTCAATCTCTCCGGCTGTCGGTCTTGCAAGTCCACTGATCATCTTCAGGCAAGTCGTCTTTCCCGCACCGTTCCGTCCGATAAATCCATAGATAGCACCCTTTTTTATGTGAAGGTTTACTTTATCCACTGCCTTATGATGACCATACTGCTTCGTCAATCCATTTGTACTTAATAACAATTCACTCAATGCTTTCATCTCCTTTTCTTATCTGCTGTTATCATATCGGATAAATCCTAATCAAACGCAAATAAATAGTAAAAAAAGAGTAAAGATTAAGAATGCAGACGGTAGCCGATTCCCCATACGGTATCAATATATTCCTCCTGCGTTACTGCTTTTATCTTTTTCCGGATATTGCTGATATGTACATCCAGTGTCTTTGTCTCTCCCATATAGTGTTCATCCCACGCATATTCAAAAATCTCTTCTTTGCTGAAGACCTGTTTCGGATGCTCCAGTAAAAGCTCCAGAATTGCAAATTCCTGCTTTGTAATTTTTGGAAGCAGCACTCCGGCAATCCGGACTTCAAAGCGCTCACGGTCCAGTTCCAGGTTTTTATATGACACGCTTTTATGTTCCGGCTCCTGCTGCATATGGCGGAGCTGAACCTGAATCCGGGCAAGCACCTCCTGTATCTCAAACGGTTTTGTAATGTAATCATCTGCCCCACTGGTAAGAAGCCCGATTTTTTCATCCAATCCGTCTTTGGCTGTCAGGACAATAACCGGCGTATTGCCCTGTTTCCGAATCTGGGCAAGCACCTCTTCTCCTGAAATTCCCGGAAGCATCAGATCCAATAGAATCAAAGAAAAGCCCGCCTTATCCATCTGGAACAGCATCCTCGCTTCCGTCCCGGAAAAAGCCTGTACCGTCTCATACCCTGCTTTCTGTAATGCCGTATATAAAAGATTATTGATATCCGTATCGTCTTCTACAATCAGAATTCTGTTTTTCTGCTCCATTTTTCTCATCCTTCCATTTTCCGATTTAAACAATATTATATTGCACTTTTATAACTATGTCCAAAATTCTTTTGATATTATCCTTCCACCTCGTCTACATATGCTATATATAGTTCTAATTCTTTTGACATATGCTATATCTTGTGTTAATATAATCTTGTATTTAAGTTTTTGTGCTGTCCCGTCATGGGAGTCTGGACCATTCATCCAGAAGCATATGCAGTTTAAGTTTGGAAAATCGTGTCATTATACTGCCGTTTTATACGGTGCTATAATGGCACTTTTTTTATTTTAATCTATTTTAACGCCCAAAGAGGCAGAAAGGAGAATTTTTATGTCAGCAATTTTAACAATTTTAGGGAGGGCCACAAGAGATCCTGAGATGCAGCAAGGAAAAAATTCCGGTACGGAATATGTTTCTCTGGACATTGCAGTTTCACAGCGAGGCCAGGATGGAAAGGAAGAAACCATTTACTATCAGTGCTATTTTAACAAGTTCCTTGCAGAACGCTTAGCAAAAGCAGGCGTAAAGAAAGGAACCGGGCTGATGATCTATGGTGATCTGGAGCTTCATCCGTTCATTTATCAGAAAGGAAAGAATGCGGGGCAGGCAAATGCCGGTCCGAGGATCAATGTCAAGGACTGGCACTTTGTACCATCCAACCGTTCTGACAGCAATACCGGACATCCGGGTGCAAACCAGAACAGCCAGCCGAATGGTGGTGCGGCAACGCCCGGTGCAGCCGGCAATGGCAGCTACCCAATGCAGGGAAATCCCAATGGCAGCTACCAGAATCAGGCAATGCCTGGCGGCTATCCACAGCAGGGAATGGCTCCTGCTAACGGTGCCTACACGCCTCCTGCAAATGGCGGACAGTATCAGGCTCCGCCAAACGGAACCGGTCAGCCACAGAGCAGCTACCCGCCGCAGGGCAGTTATACCGGAATGCCAAATTACGGAGGTATGCCGGGCAGTCAGCCAACTGACGGCTTTCAAAATGTGCCGGAACAGATGGCATCCCAGTTGCCCTATTAACTCTCAAGGAACCCTATGTTGAGGAATTGCATTTATCATCTTTGTGATGATGCAGTTCCTCTTTTTCATGTCCGGAAGCGGCGATTTCCCATCCAGCTTCCGGGCTTGTCTAAGAATCATGAATCAGAAAGGAATCAGCTCATGAAAAAATCAAATCGAAAAAAATTCTTACAGTTTGTCGTGCTTGTACTGTTTCTTGCAGCACTTTTCGTACCACAGGATGCCAACCGGCTTCTGATTGCAGGCATTGCCCTGATCGGTATCGGAGTCACGCTGTTCAGTTATCTTCTCCCGCTTTTCACGGAACGCCTGAAAAACAGGGAGCATAAGCTACGAAAACGCCCAGAAAGAACTCGTCATCTGGAAGGAACACCTGATCTGGAAACCATTCTCTGGAGACAGATCAAATTCCAGATTACCGGAAAGCTCAAGGAAGCCTTCCCGGATGCCACATGGGATTTTGTGAAAGAACCACCGCTCTCCCAGATACTGGATGGGGAACCATTACGGATTCGCACACGGAATACCGGAAGTTATAATTTTGCGGAAATTCTCATGGATGCCCGTGGCAGTCTGACGCTTCAGATGATGACCATTGAATCCTTACATAAAAAGGAACCGTCAGAAGGAAATCCGGATTCCAGACCAGCCGTTAATCCCAAATCATGGTATTCCCTGATTGGGAAACCGCTACTGATGGAATTGGTCGGTGACTTACAGGCAAGGGGCTATGAAAAGCTGTTTATCAACGAGCAGGGAGATGTCTATATTCTGAACGGCACTGAACCGGAAGTCCGGGGAAAGCTGGAACATTTCCCGCCCAAAGATTACTGGGGCGAATTGACGGAGATTTTTACTGAAGATGAATTGACCACAGAAGAGACCGAGCAGGCACTGGAACTGTCCTGGATCTCATAAGAAGGAGGAACGAATCATGGCAAATAACATCGTAGCAACCTGGGGGTTCAAACGCAAACTCCCGGAACCATTTGAGGATTATACGGACCATGCAATCTTTGATGACATTGCATCCAAATACTGTACTCAGCCACGGAAAAAATCCACGCTTCATGCAGCTACCCTGCGGGCAGTCCTTGCTTATCTGGAGCTGGAAAACCCGGTTGGCAGTACCCCGCCGGAAAAGCTTGGGGCGGTCGGTACCCAATCCAACAATTTTGTTGTGGCGGAATATCCGAGCAAAACCGGTGATCTTCAGGTGGTTGTCTACAACCAGCTAAACGGAAAGTTTTACGGAGGCTGCTATACTCCTCCGCCGGATGTGGAAAGCACACCGGAAAAATACGAATTTAAAGACTCCAAACAGTCCGGTGCGGCTCTGCTGTTCGCACTGATGCCGGTTTTTCTGGCAGATGAAGAGTGTAATGAAAAGTATCAGGAATTAAAAGCGCACCGGGACAACGGTTATCCCGATCTGGACGCCGCTGCGGAAACAGCAGCCGTTCTCTGCGACAACATTTACCGGAGAACCCGCTATGCATCAGGTCTCCCGACCGGTGGTGTTAAGATTGACCTTCCGGCAAACGGCGTATTGTCGCTGATCAAACCGTTAAATATCCAGAAGGGGGTCTATGCACCAACCGAAGTGCTCCATGGAGACTTTCAGGTGTTACGTCCAGGAAGTGGATTTAAGAAAGCACAGGCAGCCATTTCCAGAGATGATTTTGTTGGGAAATTTATCCTGACCGCATCCCGAAGGCTGTCTCCGGAAGAGGAGGTATCTGTTCCGACATTGGCAGAGTGGTACATCATCCCTCCGGAAATCAAACGGATCTGCGAACACGCAAAACTGACAACGGATACCACACAGCCGATGCGGAATTTTCTTTTACGGGGACCGGCAGGTACCGGAAAGACCGAAGGAGCCAAAGCCATTGCTTCCGCACTTCACCTTCCTTACCGCTGCATTACCTGTTCCGCAAATACAGAGGTATTCGACCTTTTAGGTCAGATTCTTCCGGATGTGGACGGAAAACGCACCCGGCTTCAGCGGCAGTACCCGTCTTTTCAGGAAATCCAGTTAGATCCCTCCGGTGCCTATCAGAAGCTGACCGGAAACTATGATGAAGAAATTTCTGCCGAGGACACCTACCAGAAGCTGATCGATACGATTTTTGATGAAATGCACAGCTATTATAAGGAACACACCTCCGGACAGAACTTCCAGTATGTGGATACGCCTCTAGTCGAAGCCATCCGCTATGGGTATATTCTTGAGATACAGGAGCCTACGGTCATTGCTAATCCCGGTGTACTGGTTGGACTTAACTCCCTTTTAGACCGCTGTAACAGCGTATATCTTCCAAACGGAGAAACCATCCACCGTCATCCGGATACGACCATCGTAATCACCACAAACAATGACTATGCAGGCTGTAAACAGATGAACCAGTCTGTCATTTCCCGAATGAACCTTGTGATTGATCTGGATGAACCGGATGAGGATACACAGGTAGAACGTGCCATGGCTGTTACCGGATGCAAGGATGCAAAAACGGTACGTCTGATGACACGCATTGTCAAATCCATGGCTGTCTACTGCCGGGAAAATCTCATTACAGATGGCTGCTGTGGCATGAGGGAGCTGATTTCCTGGGTGCAGTCCTACATGGTCTGCGGGGATATCCGGGAAGCGGCCCGTTACACGGTGCTTGCCTCTGCCTCTGCCGATGCTGAGAACCGTACGGAAGTGGAAGAAAGCTGTCTGGATACTGTGCTTGCTGCGTAGGACACGCCTATGAGAAAAGCAGCACTCACAGAAGCCCAGATCCGAAAGCATCTGGCAGATAATCTGTCTTATCTCCGGCAAGCCAAAACACCGAAGTTATCACAAAAGGCAGTTGCCAGAATCTTAAATCTTCCCCCGAAAACCATTATGAATTATGAAAATGCAAACTCCTCCCCGATGGCTTATGCCGTCCTTCGCCTTGCTGTGTATTACGGCTGCACGATGGAGGAACTGCTGACAAAAAATCTAAGAAAAGAAAGGAAGAATATCACGTGAATCACAGCCAAAGAAATTTAAAGAAACTAATCCGGGCAAAAGAGGATTCCATTGCGGATGAGGAGTTATTCCTCTCCGCTGCCTATCAGAAGTACCAGACCTCCCTTGCCAGAGCCGTTACCGGACGTTACCGGTATGGACTGCAGGTACTGCTGGACTGGGACATTTCCGAACAGGCAGGCGTTGCATATACCGACAATTATAAGGTACATCTCAACGCAGCGAACCCGATCACCCAGTCTTTCCCCACCCGTTTCTTACGTTCCCAGAGCCTGACAGGGCTCACCGGGCATGAAGTGGGGCACTTACTCTATTCTGATTTCACAGCCCACGCTGTTCATCTGAGGAGTCTGGAAAACGGTTCCTTCTATCCGAAGGAGCCGGAGCTATCCCTTCCAGCTTATCAGACAGCACTGGAGGAGATCAAAGAAGTGTTAGAAGAAAAGGACAAAGCCGGATGCCTGACACTGGCACGATGCGCCGCAACTTTTCAAAACATTCTGGAAGACATCCATATTGAAGACCGTATGTGTGAGGAATTCCACGGCACCTTCCGACAGGGGATTGAACTCAATAACCTGCGTATGTCCGAACAGATTCCTTCCATACAGGAACAAATTGACAAAGAATACCAGCCATTTTCCATCATTGCCAACCTGATCCTTTCCTATTGCCGGACCGGAAACATCAACAATCCCACCGGCTATCAGGGGGATTATCTGGATACCATTTCCGATTGTACCGATCTTCTGGATACGGCAATGGAATCGGAAAAAGGCACTGACCGGATGCTGGTTTCCAATGCGCTCTTAGCCCTGACCTGGAACTATATCCAGCCGCTCATCGAAAAAACACGGGAGGAATTGGAAATGCATGGCGAGGATTCCGCTGCCGATGCTCTGGAAGATCTTCTAGGGGATGAAGTCAGCAGCGGCGCTCCTCTTCCGACCGGAAAAAGCGGTGCCATTCCAAAGAATATCAAACCAGCTTCCCCAAAAGGAAGCGGGAATGATGAGGGCAATGCTCCTTCCGGTCCACGTACCAAAGAGGATGCTATAGAGGAAGCCAAACAGGTGCTTTCGGAAGAAGGCGGGCGCATCGCTCTTACAAAGACCAATACCATTCTGGATGAAAACAACCCCGGCGTCACTTATGTCAGTCAGTATCAGGGCAGCGGCTATGAGCATGCTGCAGAGGATCTGTTCCGGATCTTGAACGATGTGGCTGCAGAAAAGGTGCAGGAAGACTGTCAGACGGAACTGACCGAGGAACTGCAGAAAACAGCCAATGATATTCATTACGGCAATGCCCATGCAGGCATCCATGTTACCATCCATCGCCTGACCAGTGTTTCCGATTACCTGAAGAATGAATACCAGACAGTTGCTCCCCCGCTCCTGCGGGCTTCCAAAAAGCTGCAAAGCACCATCCTGCCGCTTTTGAAAGAAGAACAGCAAGGCGGAAAGCAGAAGAATCTCCTGTTTGGAAAACGTCTGGACTCCCATGCTCTCTATAAGACAGACGGAACCATCTTTACCAGAACCAGACTTCCAGGAGAGGAAAAACGTCTGGCTGTTGCCCTCCTGATTGACGAGAGTGGTTCGATGGGTTGGGGTGACCGGATGACACATGCAAGAAAGACTGCCATTGTCCTTTATGATTTCTGTAAAAGCCTCGGTATCCCTATCACCATTTACGGGCATTCCACGGATGCAGGCGGCGTTGCTCTTTACTCCTATGCAGAATTTGATTCTGTGGACAATGAGGACTGTTACCGGCTGATGGATATGTGCGACCGCAACGGGAACCGGGACGGCGCAGCTCTCCGCTTCGTAGCAGAGCATTTGTGCACACGCCCGGAGCTTCAGAAGCTGCTGATCCTGATTTCTGACGGTCAGCCAGCCGATTACGGCTACAGCGGAACGGAAGCAGAGGCAGATCTGCGGGGCATCAAGAAAGAATACGAAAAACGGGATGTCATCCTGTTTGCGGCTGCCATTGGTGACGATAAGGAAAATATCCGCAGGATTTACAAGGACGGATTCCTGGATATCACGAAACTGGAAGAGCTTCCAAAGAATATGGCACAGCTTGTCAAACAGCATCTCAAATAAAGGAAGGTGAATACTCATGAATGAAACTTATCAAAACCGGATTACCGACCAGATCTGCAAGATCCAGAATGACCGGGCACTCATTGCCTTTTATGACCGGCTCCGCTACGCACCACTCGGCAACTATGCACAGCTACATGCCAAAGGGGAATATCAGGAAAACGGGCATAAAGTACATTCTTTAATCTGCATCACCATTCAGGATTATTCCAACGGTACCGGAGACCGGAATATCATCACCCGTTTCAACCTGGCACCGGAACAGATCCAGTTCCTCTTAACCCGGATCACTTCCGGTTTTCAGGAATTTGAATGGAGCCAGAGCAAGATCTACGGCAATCCCGATCAGAACGGTTATTCCACAGCCCAGATGTTTTATATCTCCAGACATCCCTATGATTCCAAAGGGCAGCCTATGAAAAGCCCATGGAAAATCCAGATTGTAAATGGGAAAGGCATCAAAGCACAGAATAAGAACGGTGGTTCCTACATGCAGCCACGCAGCTTCCAGTCCGAAAAGACGACAGCCATCCAGCTTACCGACATGGATCTGTTCACGCTTCTGAAGCGGACGGATTCCTATATTTCCAACTGGGAAACGGTGATTGCTGCATCACTGATCAATAACGGAAAACGGATGCTGGCAGACCAGCAGAACAGTCAAATGCAACAGACAGCACAGGCTCCGCCTTACGCTGCCTAAATTTTCAGAAGAGAAGCGGTACTTTACTGCTTCTCCTCTTTTTAAGAAAGGAGACTTTAGTTATGAATATTGCACTCATCCGGACCATGGACTCTCAGGGGCGTATCGTCATCCCTGCAGAAATCCGGAAACAAATGAAGCTCTCAGACGGAGATGCACTGGAACTGGAAAATGTGGGAATGGAGCTGCTTTTACGCAAATGCTCTACCCACTTAAACGGAAAAGAGGAAATGGCTTCCTATCTTTCCGTCCTCTACAGTGTCATCCACTGTGGTATCGCAATTTGCAGTGAGGCTCACATACTCGTATCTGCGGGCATCTATCTTCCGGAAGGCACTCCCGTTACAGAAGAACTCGCCGAATTGGTTGCGGACGGCCAGGAACTGATCTCTGCTGAGAACTGCCCTGTCTACCCGGTATCCAACACCCGTCAACCGGTTTGTGCTTTTTTCCCGATTTTAAGGGAAGACAGAGAGCCGCTGGCACTTCTTCTCTGTTCCAGAACCGGACAGCATTTATCCGAGATGGAATTGGGATGCGCTAAACTGGTCGCTGCCGTAATTGCAAACAAAATTAAGTAAGGAAAGGAGCGTGAAATCAATGAAGAATACAAATATAACCTTACACACCACCCAAAAGAAAGAATATGTCCTCACCGGAATCCTGTCCCTGCCCCTCCATCTGGGAGAACGGGCGTGGATCTATAGTTATAACCAGACCTTTGCTACCAGTCCGGTGCAGAGTATTCTGGAAGTATCCGAAAACGGTGTGGTATTTGAGACCTGCAACAGTATTTACCGTCTCAGCTACACCCGTGTTCCGATGGAGCTGGAGGCGATGTGTGCTTGACAAGAATGGAAGAACTGGAGAGCTGCCTTTCGGGGCTCCTCTCCACCTTAAAGAAGAACCGGGAACATGTGCCTCTGGAAGTGCTGAAGACACAGTATAAGCAGCCGTATGAAGAACTGGTCAGAAACATCAACCTGACCGCTTCTGCCTATGCAAAATCTGTGCTGCTCCACCGGCTGGTCCTGAATCCGGATGCAGATGTGGAGGAACAATGTACCGTCATCAACCAGATGATACAAACTTCCGGGATGCTGAAGAAAATCAGCTCCTGCATGTCCAAAACCTATGATGTAGGACAGATATATCCTCTGATACTGGAACTACGCCATATGGTCGAACAGGCACTCTGGCCCTATGTGAATCAGGCAACTTGTCTGGTCGCAGATCTGGATGATATAGAAAAAGAACCGACAATTTACAATTTTTTGACACATGAAGTTTATGAAAATGATACCTGGATTCACCGAGAAATCGACCTGCGCTGGAAACTACTGGTACATCTTACTCCCGAACAAAGAGAATCCGTACCACCAGCCAATCATAGTATGAATGGAGGAATTTACCATGAAAGAACAACCATCTAATCCTTGCGAGAAAGTCTCATTTATTTTGACCTATGACCAGCTTGAAGCTGCTTATAACATCTACCGGGAACAATTTATTTCCTGCGACTTCATCCGCCGCTCCATGGAACGTCTGGAGGAAAGAATCGGACTCTGCAACCTTCCATATGAAACGCTGCGTGATGATCCAAGCCTTCTTCATGAAGCATACCTGCAGTTTCTCCGACTGGAAGACTGCAATGTGGCTTATAACGACACGCTGGAGCAGGTAATTGATGCAATCGAACAATGGCTTGCCTCTGGCACCTTATCCCCTGTAAACCTTACGGTTTCCAACCAGAATATGGGTGAAACTTTTGGAACGGAGGTGGATGTGTAATGGCAAATATCTGCTGTGATGATGTGATCTTTTATACAGAAGGAAATCCGGAAGGACTATATGACTTGTGGGAGGACCTGGAAACCTACATCATTCTGAACCAGAATCCTGATTTATGCTGGATTGGCAATTTATTTTCCCACAAGAAAATAGATTCCACCGGAATATCTCTTCGTGGAAATGTCAGCTACATGGAATGGAATGATACGTATATTCTACTTTCTTTAGAGACAGCATGGACTCCACTTTATGAAGCATATCAGGCGATAGCCGCTGCATATCATGTTCCCTTTGTGATGCAAAGCATAGAACCTGGAGAACGAATTTATTATAACACGGATGAAGCACACCTATTTTTCCCTGACCGATATTGTGTCCGCTTATATGAAGAAAGCCTATTGACTCCATGTGGCTTAATAATCGGAGAAAAGCTGGAAGACGGTGAACCATTTGAAACGGAAACAGACGTATTAGAACGATTCAGAGATTGCGGATATCCAGCAGCTACACTAAAAGAGTTGGAGCTCATGTTCGATGCGGATGAACTTATTATTTTTGAATTTACAAATCCATATTTGGATCTGGAGCAGAAAAATGCTTGTGCATGAAACTTCTCCCCTCCACACCAAAGACGATTATCATCAGATTTAAAGGAGGAACACCATGACTGATTTGGAACTGGATGTCTGGGATGCATGGCTCAGGGAACGTCAGGAACATCTGGAAGAAACCCTGTCCAATATCTCACCATCGGAAGAACCCTGCAGATATTACCTGCTAACCGGATATATTCAGGGAATGCTAGAAGCTCTTACCATGCTTACGACTGTTGAGGATGGGAAACGCTTCAAGATCAAACTGGAGCAATTTCGCCAGAATCTGCTCCTCTCTGGAGATTACGATGCTACCGGTAACTATAAACAGGCAGTGAAGAAAACTGCTGTTTAAATACTTCGAGCCGCCCAATCGGACGGCTCTTTTTATGCCCGAAAACGGTAGCCTACACCACGTATCGTTTCTATGTAGTGCGGTTCTTCCGGATTTTCTTCTATTTTCTTTCTCAGATTCTTGACTAACCCATAGACACGGTTATCCACTTCTGACTCCACATCCTCATAAATATGCTGGTAAATCTGTTCTTTTGTAAATACCCGATTGGGGGATAAGGCCAGATAAAAAAGCAGGTCATATTCATGTCTGGTAAGTTCCACAACCTTACCATCTTTGATTACGCTCCGCTGAAGCTGGTCTATTTCCAAACCTTGGAATGTCAACTTTTCAGAATTTGTAATCTCCATAACTTCTAACGTACTTTCGCAGGCTAGAACTGATTTAATTTTATTCAGGATTCCCTCTTCGGAATCAGAAATGGTAAGAATCATCACTTTCCCATAACATCACCTGCTTTTCTTAGCATTTAGCTTTCACTCCTCATTAACAATGTTTATCGATTGGTTACATAGATATATGCATCTTCCAAAGTTACGTCACAAGCTATACATCCACTTTCTGACGGCATATTCTCCCCTAACAGTCTTAATCTAATTCCTTCCTCCGTATACTGCTTACTGGAAATATGATATTTTCTTTCTAATTCTCTTGCAAGGCTTTCGTCCTCTGTACAGCATTCCCATACATGCCCTCTTGCCTTATTCAATAATTCCCTCATTGTTCCTGTATAAAGGAATCTACCTTTTTTCATAACCGCAAGCTGATTACAGGTTGCCATCAGATCCTCCACCACATGCGTTGAAAATAATACGGTGCGTTCTTCTGCAAAATCTACCAGTAAATTACGGATACGGATGCGTTCCTCCGGATCGAGCCCTGTTGTTGGTTCATCCACAATTAAAAAATCCGGCTCATGGAGTAATGCCTGCACTAATCCAACTCTTCGCTTCATTCCACCTGAAAGCTGCCGCATTTTCTTTTTCTGATGGTCTGCAAGACTGGTCTTCTCCAGATAGTAATCAATCCTTTTCTTGCTTTCTCTTTTCTCAATTCCAGCCAGATCTCCCATATACTCCAGACATTCTCGAACAGTCAAAGACGGATACAGATCAATTTCCTGTGGCAGATACCCAATCTTTTTCTGTATCTTTTCGTAATTTGCTTCGCAATATAGCGTACCATCTAACAGAACTTTTCCACTTGTGGGTGCAAGCACCGTTGTAAGCACCCGCATCAACGTTGTTTTTCCTGCACCATTTTCACCTAACAGACCAAATATCCCATGTGGGATTTCCAGATCCACATGATCTACCGCTGTCACTCCATTTTTAAATGTTACTGTTAAATCGTCTATTCTTATACTCATAATCTTACCCTCTCTTCTTTAATATCTTAGGAACAAATGCAAGCATCATCCCCGCAAATACCACGCACAGCACCTTCCCGCCAAGCCATCTCCACTCTGTCAGCTTACCGAAATCACAAGTTCCGTAGGAAAATGGTCCCCAGTTTTTCAAAAACTGAGTTGCCTTTCCGGAAATAGAGAAAAACCAGAAAAGCAGCACGACACCCATACCAATCCATCTGTTTCGAACCAGATTGCTGACAGTTACGGAAAGCACACTCCAAAACAAAACAGTTCCGGGAATCGCAATACAATAAATTCCAAACAAGGCACCGCCATCTAATTCTTCTGTCAGATTCACCGGTTTCTGCCAATAAAAGAGTCCATATGCCAACAAACTGATTCCAATCAGATAAGCTACCTGCACAAATAGTCTTTTATAAACTACCCCTGCCTGCTTTTTTAGATTATAAAGGCAGAATACTTCCGAGCGTTTGCTCTGCACTTCCACCAGATAAGTATCTGCACAGAAAACGACTGCCAGAAGCGAAACAGCTCTTTCCACTGCCCCTCCGATTTCGTTTGCGTATACAACAGGCTGGATTGCACTCAATATCACAACAAAAGCGATTGAATATGCAATTTTATAATATGGCATACATATTTTTACTTCTTTCTTCAATGTACTCTCCTCCTTTTCCACATCCACACCGCTATAAACATGAGCAGTATGGATGCTGCCACAAGAAGCAGTTGATTGAGATATACCCGATATGGCAATCCCGTTTCAAAAAAATTCCCCGGAAATCTAACCATAATAGAGAATGGTTTTGCATGACACTGTCCTTTGCTGTCCCATGTCAGCATATTAGAATAAATGATATAAAGAACCAGCGCCGGAACCGCTGGAAGCGGATTCTTAAACAGCAGCGCTGTAACCGCATACACACAGCAGATCATCAGGATGTTCGGCAGGACATACAGGATCGAATTCTGAACAAAATCCAGTATGTTCATAGCAAATCCTGATTTTACTGCCGTGGCATAACACAAAATGATAAATACGATATTCATAATGACCAGTGCCGTCGTCATGATGAGAAATCCACTGCTTATTTTCCCGGCAATATATTGAAAAGCCGTCATCGGTTTGGTGTGCAGCAATTCATAAGTATTTTTCCTCATATCCTGGAAAAATAAAAACGCCAGCAGAACCGTTGCAAAGAATGCCATATGCAGGCTTGCAAAATCTGTAAATTTTCTTCCGAAATAATAGGAGAATGGATGTTTCTCAAGATTTTCTCTGATATACCGATTGACTTCCTCCGGGCTTCCCTGATACCATGAAACGTCCTCATACACATAATTGGCACCATTAAAGTGGTATTCCGTTTTCAGATACTGACACGCCTCCGTAATCTCCATCTGTTTCATCTCAGATATCACTGCCTCCGCCTCTGCTTCCGACATGCCAAACCCATTCTCTGTGTCTTGAAGTATCTTTACAATCTCTTTCTCCCACAGTTCTCTCTCCTTATCCGGTGTTGCCGGAATACATCCCTCCATAACATCCCCATCGGAAGCCATTTTTACCTTCCTGAAGGTTTCATCCGGCTTCACGTAATGAATGGACAGATAAGGTGCAAGTGTCTGGTACATACTGATTAAAACAACAATCAAACCGGTCCAAAATATCGGATTTTTAAGATAATTTTTCAGATTCCTTTTTATGATCGCTTTCATAAGTCATCCCGCCTTTCTTTTTTCTACAAACAGCATAGCCTACAAATCACAACAAAAAAACAACAGCCATTTATTTCTGCTGTTGTTTTTCTGATACATAATTTTTAAACACTGCCTCAATTTCCGCACCACCATCTGCTGCATTTTTTATCAGCAGTTTCCCGCCATGCCGTTCGCAGTAGATACGGCTGATATACATACCCATTCCAAAATGCTTTAAATCATCCTGCGAATTTTCATGATAAAACGCCTGTGTCACCGTATCGGTATTTTCCTGAAATCCCGTTCCGTCATCACCGATACTCATTTTCAGATCCTGCGCCGTCACTGTCAGCTTCAGCCCGACTTTCTGACTGGCATAGCGGAATGCATTGGACAACAGATTATCCGCTACTTCCATGATGATTTCCGCATCTGCGACCAGAGTTTCCGACTCTCCCACTGCCGTTACCGTGAAGTCCTTTTCTGATTTTTCTTCCATGACTTCTGCCAGCGTTTTTATCTGGCTGATCAACTGCCGGATATCCACCACGGAACAGTTTAATTCCCGTTCTTCCAGTTTCGTCATCTTCCGCATACCATCAATAAAATGGTTCATCCGTTCAATCTGAAGCATACCGCCCCTTAACATCTCCATCATTTTCTCTTGATCAAGCATATCTTCCGGAACAAATTCCAAAAGCATTTCCTGATATCCCCGCATGATTGCAAGCGGCGAGCGGATATCATGGGCAATCGCTGCACGCAGTACCCGCTCATCTTCGATCATCTGCCAAAGTCTACGGTTATTTTCTTCCAACTGCCCACGCATCCTTTCAAATTCCCTGCACAGCATCCCCATCTCGTCCTCGTTCTCATAAGCCATATGAAAATCCAGATCTTCCTCCGCAATCATCTGTGATGCCATCTTCAGTTCCTGAATCGGTCTCTTTAATTTATTTTTGTAAAACAGGCTGACCGCAATTCCACATCCGGCAAAAGAAAAAAGCAATACTCCGTGCGTCTGAAGGAAATCACAGGTTTCTGAAATATGCCAGTCCATTCTGCTCATTTTACTCTGATTCGGTCTCGGTACCACTACCTCAAAATTTTCATTGCGGTCATTCATTGCCTGATAATACTCATCCTGATCCACGTACTTCCACCAGACCTCCTCCTGTATCTGCCCGGCAATCTCAATAATTGACACAGAAAGAAAAAAAGTGACAATCAAGCTGAGTATCGTATATAAAACCATTGTCTTTTTCAAGGATAAATTTCTTATCTTTTCCATCGATACCCCATCCCCCATACTGTCTCAATGTATTCTGTCTGCGTATATTCCGCCAGTTTCTTTCTCACTCTCCGGATCAGTTCCGTAACAACACGGCTGTCACCTTTCGCATCATAACCACACACCTTTTCGTATATCCGCTCCCTGTCAAAAACCTGTCCTGGATTCATGGACAAAAACTCAATGATTGCATATTCCAGCTTCGTAAGCTCCAAATCATTTTCACCGATCTGAACCCTCTTTGCTCCATAATCAATACTGAGGTCTCCGTGGAATCTGTATTCAGACTTCCCTTTATGACGCTCCTCACGCTTCAAATGTGCAATAATACGAGCATCCAGTTCTTTCAGACTAAACGGCTTCAGTATATAGTCATCCCCACCGGATAAAAGCCCGTTTACCCTGTCCTGCTCCTCCACTTTTGCCGTCAGGAAGATAATGGGACAAGTTACTTTGCCCCGGATACGTCTGCATACTTCTAATCCGTCTATTTTAGGCATATTGATGTCCAGCAAGATAATATCCGGTTTCTTATGGATTTTTTCCAAAGCATCTGTGCCATCTTCTGCCATCATTACATCATATCGTTTGATTTCAAAATAGTTCTTTAACATCTTTAATAATTCGATGTCATCATCCACGATCAAAATTCTATATGCCATTTTTATCACCTCGTTTTATCAGTATACAACGAAAAAAACAATAAATAAACAACAAGAGAAACACTTCGAGCCGCCCATTGCCGGACGGCTCCTTTTATGCCCGAAAGCGATAACCAACACCACGTATCGTTTCTATGTAGTGCGGTGTTTCCGGATTTTCTTCTATTTTCTTTCTCAAGTTCTTAATCAGACCGTAAATTCGGTTATTCACTTCTGACTCCGCTTCCTCATAGATATGCTGATAGATCTGTTCTTTCGTGAATACCCGATTAGGAGATAACGCAAGATATAGAAGCAGATCATATTCATGTCGGGTAAGCCCCACTGTCTTATCTTCTCTGATTACACAACGCTGAAGCTGGTCTATTTCCAGACTTGGGAATCTCAACTTTTGAATGTTTACATTATCCATAAACTCTACTGTGTTTTCACAGACTAGAACCGATTTAATCTTATTCAGAATTTCTTCCTCGGAATCAGAAAACGTAAGAATCATTACTTTCCCATGGTATCACCTGCTTTTCAACCCTTCCTGATCTTTTTCAAATATCCGGAAATAGTTTATAAACATATCCCGAACGAGTTCACGTGATGTCATTTAATTTCTCTTTTATATAAAGAGGCACAATTACGCAATTTATCAGTAGCCCTCTTTTTTATCCGGATCATAAAATTTCTGCAGTAACAGCCGAAAGTTTCAATAGCTTTATCAGACGTTCGTAATACTATTTCTTCTTTAACCCATATCGACTATAACCTATATATATTAAAGGCAACAGTACAATAAATAATAAGATGTACAGAAACATCAATAACGAAATCTGACGAAATACAAACGAACCAATCTGAAAAAGAATCGGCGTCCTCACTGCATTAAAAATATTAGTCAATACAGTTGGCAGCAAATTGAAAAAAGCATCAAATGCCGGTAATACTCTTGCGATAAACGGCATCATACAAAGCAGGAAAAACGGGATACAAATCGCCAGATTCGGTGTATGCATCTTAACTGTCACCAGCATAGTCAACGCAGCACAAAACATTGTCACGATATACCCGCCCACAAGTATCAGCAAATAATATTCTCCATATGTCATAACATAAATACTGTATGGATCATCAATCTGATACGGCGTGAAAAATCCGCTTGTTCCCATTACTGCAAATGAGATAAGAGACAATACCCCCACTCCGATCCAATAGGTAACCGTTGACACAAGTATTCCCGCAAAAATCTTGTTTTTTATTGCCTTCGTTCTTCCATATTTAGTGGCAAAAAAAACATCCTCTGTTCCCGGGCGGAACTCTCCGGAAAATATACCAGCTACCAAAAAACCTATGATCACTGCCATTAACAGTACATAAGTTTGTGCGTACATTGTCATCGTAGTCCAGGAATCTTTTGCTTCGAACATAAAAGGTATTTCTATCTTTTTATAAACGCTTTCCAGATAACTTCTCTTTTCAGGTGTAGTACCATACTCTTCCACTATTTTCTTCATATTGTCCTGATAGATTGTATAGATATTCTGTAGCTGTTCATCTGAAAGCTGATATACTACACTTTCATTCCATTCTGAATCTGGAGTCATTATGCCAATTACAAAACTATAAATATCATAATATGACTGTACTGTTTTTCCATATTCTGTATTTGGTATTTCATCCGGATATTTGGCAGATATCGTCTTGTAATCATTTATTACTTCGGAAATTTTCTCCGCTGTAAGTTCCCCTTTCCATTGATTGATATTTTCAGCCAGAAGCCGTCCCGATTCAATCCCAGTGTGATTTTGCCCCTCTTCATCCACATAGCGCATACTTCCGATTGCCATACCGGAATAAATAATCGTCACCACAAGCACTGCCGCAAGCAAAACCTGATTAACCCGCTTAGAAAAGATCTTTTTCAACTCATATTTGAACATCATCTTTATCACCTGCCTTTTCTCCAAAATACAGAAGAAATGCATCCTCCAGTGTTGTCTCCACCTGTACTGCATTCCTTGCCGGCGGCGTCTTTGAAAGGACTCTTAGTTCCACTCCGTCGGCAACTGTCCTTACATTTCCAGTCAGATATTTCTTCATATAATTATTCAGTTCCCTTTTAGGAACAGTACAATTCCATACTGACATATCCATAGACAAAATAATCTCATCCGATGTTCCTGTATAGAAAAATTTTCCTTCTTTCATCAATATGATTTCATTTGCCACGTATTCGACATCTGACACAATGTGGGTAGACAGCAGGACAAGGCGGTCTTCCGACAATTCACTGACCAGATTTCGGAACCGGATTCTCTCATTCGGATCAAGACCGGCGGTTGGCTCATCCAATACTAATATCCGCGGATCATTCAACATCGCCTGAGCAATTCCGACTCTCCGGATCATTCCCCCTGATAAAGTGCGCATCTTTTTTTTTCGCTTTTCAGCCATCCCGACCTGCTCTAGCAGTTTTAAAGCCCTTTTCTTTGCCACGATGGGACGGAGTCCTTTGATGGATGCAATATACATCATGTAGTCATACACTGAAAGATCCGGATAAAACCCGTAATTCTGCGGCAGATAACCGAGTATCCCTCTATAAGATGCTCCCAAACTGAAGATATCCTTTCCATTCCACAAGATTTCTCCGCTTGTCGGATTTATCGCTGTACACAGCATCCGCATCAAAGTGGTTTTCCCCGCTCCGTTTACTCCCAATAACCCATATACACCTTTCTCCATAGAATGTGTTACGTGATCTACTGCATGTACATCTCCATAAGCTTTTGTTACATTTTTAAATTGCAGTTCCACTCGACTTCACCTCCCAGTTTATTTCGCAGTTACATTGCGATTTGTGAACACAAAAGATCAGATAACCAAACGATATGATCAGCAAGCCAACCCAGATCGGTACCGAAATTTTCTGATAAATAGAATCTGTGGACACAATCAGCGTCCAAATCAGTATGCAGGATATACTTAGAAAAACAGCAATATGCTCCATATCATTCCATTTGCTATACAATAGTCGGAAACAGATACAACAGGAAACATTAAGCGGCACTAGAAAATCTATGATGATCCGGTATGCCGAAATCTGTAGTGTATAAACTGAAATACTGAAAAAAGCTGTAATCATAACCAGATCCACTGCTGCAAATAGCAATGTCCTTGCAGCACAGATCTGGCGCAGTGAATAGAATGCCGTTTTTTCGATCTCGACTGCAGAAAATCTCCGGTTCTTCCAGATTTCAGGTACGATCATCACAGAAAACATCACCGACATAGCCCCCAGTGTCCGCTCTGTATTTGCTCCTCCATCTGAGTCCGCCAGCAGAATCCAAAGCAGAAACAGGATTCCTCCCTGCAGGGCCCACCATCTTTTCTTGATAAATTTGAACTGCTCAAATAAAAATTCGAAATATGACGCCCGTCTGTTATCCTGACGGCTCACAATGTCTGAACACCGTTCCATTACTGTGCAAACTGCCGTTTCCTGTATATATTCCTTCTGTATCAAGGATTTATACTCCTTGATTTTTCTCTGATACTGCTTCAATCTCTTCCCTCCTCCAACTGTTTTGACAGTAATTCTTTTGCTTTCGAAACACGATATTTTACAAGTGATAATTTTATATGTAATAAATCAGAAATTTCTTTTTGTTTTAACCCCTGAAAGAAAAACAAGATTGCCGTCTCTTTTATTTCTTCCGGAAGCAGATCCAACGCCCGTTCTACATCAAGCCGGATTTCTATTTCTGTCAGATTATCCTTTTCTATATCCGGCAACTGATCCAATAATATTTCCTTCTTTTTTTTATAGTAGTTTTTAATGATATTTCCCGCTATGCTGTATAGATAGCTCTTCGCCTTTCCTATTTCAGCTCCGCTCATCAGCGCTCCGAAAAACCTCACAAAAGTTTCTTGTACCATATCTTCTGCACATTCTTGATTGTGGATGTGCAGAAAGCAATATTGATAGATAAAAGAATAATATTTTTCAACAAACTGATTACCTGCATGGTTGTTGCCGTTTCTGATTTTCTGTAGTAATAAGAAGTCAGAAGTCATCTCATTCCTCCTTCCTCATTTGCCCCCTATATTTTACCCTCCTATATACTAAGGCACCTAACAAGCATAAAAAGTTAGTTAAAGATAAATTATTTTTTAATTTTTATTTTAGAGTCTCGATATACTCCTCCAGACACAATCCTTTTTTCTGCATTTCCAGGGCAGCATCCACCCCTACATACCTATAATGCCAGGGTTCATTGTTCACTCCTGTAATTTCTATCTTATTATCAGGATACCTTTTAATAAAACCATATTTATATGCATTATTGGCAAGCCATGTATAAACAGCATCCGAAGAACACTTGGACGTATCCGCATTGATATCAACGGCTATCCCAAGTTCATGCTCACTTGTTCCAGGTTCGGCAACATATTCTTTCGCAAGTTTTTTTGCCTCCCCACGTGAATAGCCTTCATCCTGATACTGCTGAATTCTCTCATTCATAATATCTTTCTGATCCTGAGTTGTCCTGTACCCTTCCCTTACAAATAATTCAAGTCCCTCAGCTCTGGCATCATCAAACATCTGCTGAAGCTGAGGATAGATTCTCGAATCCACTTTTTCTCCGTTTGATAATTCTGTGAGTTCTACCTCATAATTACGGGGAACACAATAATCGTCATTTACAAGAATCAAGTTCCATCCAAAAGAAGTATCAGCTTCCCTTCTAAATAGATTGAAACTGTTAATCATCGGAATTTCACCCTGAATCGCCATATACGAAACAGCCCGCAAAAGCACAAATCCCAATATAAACACTAAAGCAACCACAGCGATTTGCTTCAAAAGTCTCTTTCGCCTGGTATACCGTTTATAACTTCTCATGTTTATCACCTTCAATCTGCTTTCAAATTTAATAATCTATATTTTATGACAATTCAGCATATAGAAAAGTTAGTTATTCGTGAAAATTATTTTTAAATTTAGAACTTGCATAACCACTACGATGTAAAAACAGTTTAGAGGCATTTATGACAGAGATTGATTTTATCTGGTTTTCGACTTTCTCCACGAAAGTGGCAAAAAATACCTGGCTACGAATTCCTTCGCTTAGGGCAAATCTGAAATCCTGAACGCTTTTATTCCTGTAGCCGACAAATTTGTCATCAACATAAGGCAAAAGCTTCATTGAGGAATCTATTTCATTTGACATATACTACATCTAGTGTTATACTGTTCTTATATCAATTATTTGTGTCAATCCGGAAAGGATTTATCACACGCAGTTTAGGTTTGAAACGTAGTCAGGAGTTTTCCTATGCCCAACAAGCAGCAGGGACTTCTGGCTTTTTTTATTTTGCAGGAAACTGCATCTATTTTGAGAATGAACATAAGCGTCATTCTCTTTTTTTATGCCTGAACGCAGGGAAAGGAGGATTACGGAAACAAATGATTCCGGAACTGGCACGCCACAAAAGAAAGGAGACTCTATGTCAGTCAAAAGAATTAAGAATCTTGTAAAACAACTCAATGAATACCGTCATGCCTACTACAATCAGGATGCCCCTCTGGTATCTGATGCCGAGTATGACCGACTCTTTGACGAACTGAAGGAACTGGAGGAACAGACTGGTTTCATCCTGTCAAATTCTCCGACACAGACGGTTGGATATTATCCGGTCAGTGAACTTGCCAAAGTCACCCATCCGATTCCACTGCTCTCGCTTGAGAAAGCAAAACTGATTTCAGAGCTTTTAGATTTCATGAAAGGACAGGAAGTTCTCTTTATGCTGAAACTGGACGGTTTGACTACCAAACTCATTTACGAAGATGGCAGACTGATTCAGGCTTCTACCCGTGGAGATGGTGAAGTGGGGGAAGATATTACACACAATATCCCGGCATTTTTAAATGTACCGCTTACCATTCCACACAAAGAACGTCTGGTCATTACCGGTGAGTCTTTTATACCAACCAATGATTTTGAACGTCTGAAAGATACTCTGCGTGATGGAAATGGAAAACCTTATAAAAACGGACGTAATTTTGCTTCCGGATCAGTACGAAGTCTTGATCCGAAGAACTGTATCGGACGTTGTGTTCGCTTTCTTCCGTTCAATGTATTAGAAGGAATGGAGGATGTTCCCTTCCCGGACAGCAGAGCCTGCAAATTAGAAGGTTTAACACACCTGGGCTTTGGTTACTGCCCGTTTTTCTCAATTTCAGGAACCGGACTTTCAAAAGAATATGCGGAGAAATTCATTCAGGAATTGGTATCCACAGCAGCAAATTTACATCTTCCTATCGATGGCATTGTCATGATTTTTGACAGTCTCAGCTACTCCAAAAGCTGCGGAAAAACCGGACACCACTATAAGGACGGCCTCGCCTATAAGTTTGAGGATGATACCTACGAAACTTTCTTGCGTGAAATTGAATGGACACCGACCAGATTCGGAGAGATTGCTCCGGTCGGCATCTTCGATACCGTGGAGATTGACGGCTGTGATGTTTCCAGAGCTTCCCTTCATAATCTGACCTTTATCAAAAATCTGGAGCTTGTACCCGGATGCCGGATTCTTGTTTCCAAACGAAACATGATCATCCCACATATAGAGGATAATCTGGATCGTGGAAGGTATACCGACATCACGCCTCCGGTCTGCCCTTGCTGTGGTTCCAAAACCAGAACCTACAGCCGTAAGACCAGCGACGGTCGCACCGTAGAAACTCTGCATTGTGATAATCCGCAGTGCGACAGCCAGATCACAAGAAGGTTTGTCCATTTTGCCAGCAAGAAGGCAATGAACATCGAAGGACTGTCAGAAGCCACTTTAGAAAAATTCCTGAATCTGGGCTATCTGCACTCTTTTCAGGACATCTATCATCTGGAGGAACACCGGGAAGATATTGTGGCACTGGACGGATATGGTGAGAAATCTTTCGACCGCTTGTGGGAATCCATCAACGCCAGCCGGAGGACCAGCTTTGTCCGCTATCTGGTTTCCATGGATATTCCTATGATCGGCAGAACCAAAAGCCGGATTCTGGACACCGTATTTTCCGGAAATTTAACTGCATTTGAACAGGCGGCTGTCGGAGATTACGACTTCACTCAGTTAGAGGATTTTGGCGAAATCTTAAATCACAACATCCATTCCTGGTTTGCAGATGAAGCAAATCTTGATTTATGGAAAAACTTACAGAACGAATTCACATTTGAACAAAGAAAGGAAGAGACCATTATGACAAAAGAAAACAAATTTACAGGATGTACCATCGTAGCAACAGGGAAACTGGAGCATTTTACCAGAGACGGTATCAACGATAAGATTCTGGAGCTTGGTGCCAAACCTGGCAGCTCTGTAACAAAGAAAACCGATTACCTGATCTGCGGGGAAAAAGCCGGCAGCAAACTGGCAAAAGCCCAGAGCCTTGGTATTCCAATTCTTACAGAAGCTGAATTTTTGGAGATGATTGCATAACCATCTCTGCAATAGATGAGAATTATTTTGAGGTGTGGCTGAAAGGCCGCACCTCTTTTACAAAGGAGGAATTTATAATGAATCAAACAAATACAAGCAAGCGCATACCTACACAGATCAATGAATTTCGGGGAGATTATGCTTTTCTAAGCAATTTCTATCCGGCACCGGTCTCTTACATGGGACAAACCTATGCAAATAATGAAGCTGCTTTTCAAGCGCAGAAAACACTCTCTGCGAGAGAGCAACGCAAATTCTGTATTTTTCGGATGCATAATCCTTCTGATGCAAAGAAACTCGGCAGAGATCTTACATTACGCCCGGACTGGGAAAAAGTGAAAGTCCGGCTCATGTATGAAATCTGCATGTGCAAATTCATGCAGAACCCGGAACTCCGGGATAAACTTCTTGCAACCGGAGAGTCCACACTTATTGAAGGAAACAACTGGGGTGACTATTTCTGGGGCAAAGTCAATAACTGCGGAGAAAACCAGTTAGGAATCATCCTGATGGATGTACGTGCGAAGCTGCAGTGGAATGCAGAAACAGCGCCCAATAATATACCTCAATGTCTGCAATAAAGGAAAGGATGGTCTAATAGAATGAATGAAAATGCAAAAACAAAATTAGTGCTTGAGTATACTGGCATGGATGATTTTTCCTGTCCGGTATATAAGGACCAATTCGGAAAGTTGTGGAAGGATATTGACCTTGGCAAAGAGCCTGAACCGAATCTTTATTCTTTATCTTTTAACCATATTGATGGAGAACCTTCCCATCCCATACAGCAGGAGTACACATTTCATCCGGCTCCGTATCAAAGAAGTTCCTATGAATTCGAGTACCGGATGTTAAGTAAATTACAGTCTGACTGTGAATACTATCTGGGCTACGGAAATCGCAGTCCGTCTATCCTATGCAATCATAGCGTTCAAAACCATATTGCCCGTATGAAAGAATTATGGAATGGTTTTCCCACAGATCAGAAACCGGAATGGCTGACCTGGGAACAGCTTCTTCAGTACGAAAAAGTAATGACAGAAACCGGAATACCCGTGAAGAACTGCTCAGACTAGACAATTCATCATTTATCAGAAATTACCCTCTATATTATCCATTCATATTTTGATATAATAGGAACAGTTGAAAGAAAGGAGCATTTCCCATGTATCTGAAAAGAAAAGTTTACGATCAGCTTCTGGATTGGAAAAACGATACCGTCCACAGCACCTTGGAAGTGAATGGTGCCAGACAGGTCGGAAAAACATATATTATCAATAAATTTGCGGATGAGAACTTCAGGCACAAGATCTACATTAACCTGTTTGATTTGTCCGGCAAACAATTTATGGAATGTTACAAAAAAGCCACAGACTGGACTCCCGGTACAAAACGACCGGAGCAGCCGCTTCACGATGCTTTTAAACTCTTCGATCCGGATTTTGAAGATACCAACGATACAGTCATCATTATTGATGAAATTCAGGAATCCTCAGAGATATTCAACCGTATCCGAGAATTTACCCGCTATTTTCAAGCGCATTTCATTGTAACTGGAAGTTATCTGGGACGTGTACTGGAACCGGAATTCAAATTCTCCAGTGGAGATATTACCAGTATCCGTATTTATACCCTTTCCTTTAAAGAGTTTTTGGAAGCATTGGATGACCAGCTTTTTCAGAAATATCTATCACTTCCACTGGATCATGCAGATGACACCGTACCGGAACTATATGACGAATTAAAGAATGTTTACGACATCTATAGACAGATTGGCGGCTATCCAAAGGTTGTGGAAACATACCTTAACACAAAAGACGTGGAAGCAGCTCAAAAAGAGCTTGTTAGAATCATCCGCATTTTCTTAAACGAATCTATGCGGTACTTTGATGACATCACAGATATTAGTGTTTTTACCAACATCTTTTTAAGCATCTGCCGTATTCTGCTTCGTGAAAAGAAAGGATTAGATGAGGACAGTATAAGTGAAGAACTGCAAAAGCTCGTTACAAAGAATTACTCCAGTAATCTTTCTAAAGCAACCTGCTATCGTGCTATCAACTGGCTTTATCATTCTGGAATCATCGGTTTCTGTGGCAAAATCACAGAACTGGACATCCTGAATTTCAAACCGGGAAGCCGCTGCTTCTTCATGGATCTTGGAGTTGCATATTATTATCTCTCCAGAACTGGTGCTACTGTATCAACTATGGATGGCTCATTGAACGAAAACTATGTTTACATTAACTTGTCCAAACGCCAGGAATTCCCGGAAGAAATTATCTTTGAGACACCGGCTTTTGCTACTTATAAAGGTGGTGAAATTGATTTTGTAGCTCAGACATTGAAAACTCACATCCGCTATCTGATTGAAGTTAAAGCCGGTAAGGGAACTGCATCTACTGCCTTGAAGGCATTGGAACAGGGGAAGGCCAATAAACTACTATATCTGAAAGGTGATACCAAAGGCGGAACCGCTGGGAATGTACAAACACTTCCTATCTATCTGCTAGAACAATATCATTTTTAATCAAAGAAAGAATACTTCGAGCCGCCCATAAGGACGGCTCTTTTCATCTATATTCTTGTATATTTATTTTACTAACAGCGCATCATTCTTTGAAAGAAGATATATACAGTATTGATTCATACTGATGCCTTCTTTTTTTGAGTGTTCCGCCAGATCCCGGTGTAAGCTGCGTGGCATCCTTATTTTAAACTGTCCCGAATACTCTTCCAGGCTTCCCGGTTCGTGAATCTCAATCCCTTCTTCCAGTGCAGCTTCTAACCATGCTTTTTTTGCATCCGCTGCATTTTCAACTGCCCTTTCTATCGTCTCTCCACAGGTGATGCATCCCGGCAGTTCCGGATAAGAAACCACAAATCCACCTTCATCCTTATCTTCCACAATTTCCATGCGATAGGACATTGCCAAATAATCATTCAGTGTCTTCATCGTTTTTCGCCTCACTTTCTACAATCTGCTTTACCATTTCAACATAAATTTTCTTGATTGGTTCGTGTTTCGGTATTGTTATCGGCTGGCATCCCGCTTTACGGAATGTATAATGGCTGCTCCCACTTCTCGGAGCATTTATCTCATATCCATAACTTTCTAATACTTTTCTTAATTCATCAAAACGAAGGTCTTTCGATAATGAGCAAATTCTTGTCAATAGTTTATCCCATTTCGACATCTTTAATGCCTCCTATCTATAGTATATGTGGTGTCATATGTGGTGTCAATCTGTTTTTCATCTTTCTTGGTCAAATAAGGGATGTAGCTCTTTCTTAGCATCCGCTACAAATGCTTCTTTCCTCGCACTTACCATATATATCTTCCAGAGCATCAAATGCAGGATTTCCGCATCCACCACACTGCATTTCTTTTGAACCATGCGGACAAACGGGCAGATTACTGTATCTGACAGCTTTTCCCCTTTAAGCAGCAGCTCCCCATCCGTTCCATATACTTCATACAGACATTCCAGAATACTCCCCAGATCTGTCACAAATCGGAAGGCGGGCTTTACATATTTCTTTTTGGCTTCCATCATCTATCTCCTCTACATCCGAACAGTCAGCCCGCCGAGGCGTGTCTTCGAAAGTCCCACAAGATACCAGTTCTCGTCCATTTCAATCCGAACCGGAATCCATACATCCCTTACCTTCACATCAAAGCAGTCTCCACAATGCAGTCCCCCATAATAGGATTCAATACCAAACCGGATATCATATCTTCCCATAGATGGATCATAAATCAAAGTACCTATTCTTTTTTCACTCATATTGCTTTCCTCCTGAAATTCTTTGTTCTATATAAGTAATAGGGCTTTCATTCTAGGTATTGGAAAGTTCCGGATATTTTTCATAAAAAGTTTTACGATACCGGTAAAAAGTCGAGTGTGTCATTCCCAGACTCTTCCGAAGCTGCGTCGGTGTCATTTTTCCGGAAATAACGCTCTGGAAGTTCTCGTCAAAGGTTTCCTGCTTCATCACGCTTGGTCTTCCATAATCATCCCATTCACCCCGCAATTTCTTCGCTTCTATACCTTCCCGCTGTCGCTTCTCCTTTTTCTCCAGCTCTGCCTGCGCCATAGAAGCATAAAGCTCCAGCATCATGTTATTGATTGTTTCCAGCATCATCCTTGCCATCGCATTATCCATCACAGATAAGTCCATAAGCGTAGTCGGCAGTTCCAAAACCATAAGCCGCACTCCCATGTCCTTGATCCGCTGGATCTGCTGCATGGTGTCATGCTTGTTTCTCCCCAGTCTGTCCAATTCTGTAACAATCAAAATATCTCCCAGCCGCAGGACATCCTCCACTAAAACGGTATATCTCGGACGATTAAAATTCTTCCCTGTCTCCTGATCCGTAAAAATATTCGTAAGTGCCATCTCATGCTCGTTACAGTACCGCTCAATTTCCTGTATGCCACGATCAAGATGCTGCTCCTTTGTACTGGTGCGGTGATATCCATATATCTGCATCCACATTTCTCCTTTCCCTGTCCCAAAATATCCACACTTTTGTTGGCATATCTCAAAACTGTGTGTGTAACCTTTTTAAGATATAATCCCCCTTTCCGGAACGTACTTCTAAAATGTATACATTTTGGGATATGTTTCTTTTCTATTTCTGTACGTACCAGAGCCGAAAAGTGCAACAAATATGACAAAAAACTCCCAGAGGATGTTACTCCCCTGAGAGTGGTTGAAACTTATAGCCCACACCTCGGACGGTGCGGATGTAATTCCAGTTCCGTGAATCTACTTTTAACTTTTTACGAAGCTGGCTAATGCAGCACATAACCGCATTAGCACAGTCAATCGGTTCTTCCTTCCAGACATTACGATAAATCTCCTCGTGAGAGAATACCCAGCCAGGATGTTCTGTTAGATATTTTAGTACCGTAAATTCTTTCAGACTCAATTCAATCTTTTGATCATTCATAAAAACAGTATGACAGCGAATATCTATCTGTAGGTTTTTGTCTTTGTAATGCAATTTACTTTCCTCCTAATCTGTTTCACCTTATCACAGCTAATCTAAAATGCTATTATTAGACTGCCAAAACTCAAATTCAAAACCAGAGCAATGCTTTACCTGCAAATAGTCTGGTAATAGACCAGTAGAATCGCAATAGCTGCAAGAGCCAGAAACGGCAAACACATAATTACCGGGGCAGAGTGAAGTGATAAATAAGAACCACTGATTTTTTAGCATTTCAGCCGGATATACAAGCCATCCCCATAGATTGGTGACCGTTACTGTTAAAATTACAGCACTGCCTATATATGTGGCAGCTCCTTTCCGGGTAAAGTTAAAGTCGCAGACCTTTACGACCTACGGCTTAATAGTACGAAAAGACATTAACTTTTCTGTAAAAGAATTTGATGTACTTTATATGCTATATTCTAATCCAGGGATGGCTTTTACTAAACAACAGATTTATGAAGCAGTTTGGCATGAAAAAGCAAATGGTTATTTCCACGCCGTGGAAAACACTATTTTTCAAATACGCAAGAAGATAAAAAAGTATTCCAGCGACAAGAATTACATAAAAACAGTAGTTGGATATGGGTATAAATTTGAAGTTTAATCTGCAGGATATAAGGAGCACCGGGTTTGAGGGAGATTCCCCACTAAGAAAATTTCTATGTTCTGGCTACAAAGCCGGAACATAGGTCGGCATCCATCCCTGTTTCTTCCCAATCCTGCAGACCTAATAAGAAATCAGCTAGTGACTTCTTCATCAAAAGTCTTTTTTTAGAGAAATAATCCATTTTTCAATAGCATCCGCCAAAACTATCTGCTGTTGCAATACTGCCATACCAGTCTTAGGGATTTCCGGATCATTCTCTTTCTCTCGAAGATTTTCCTCCAGATAAGTTTTTAATATTTCAATATTTTCCTCAATACTGGCAATACATGATTGTTGACTTTCAGGCGGTAACTTATCCAAATTTACAATTACTGCATTAAAATCTAAAAAAAAGTGAATGGGTTTAGAGGCTGTTTTCATCATAAGCTTTACAAATTCTTTTTCGCCTTCATCTGTTAATGAATAAACTGCTTTTTCAGGCATCTTACCTTCTTTCACAATTTCTCCTTTAATGAAGCCTTTTTCCTCCAACTGAATTGCTTTTTTGTAAATGGATGGTGTACTGATTTTTACCCATTTTGATATATTACGATATTCCACTAATTTTTGAATATCATAGGCTCCCATCGGTTCCTTTTTCAATATTCCTAACACAATTAAATCTATTGTAGCCATAGTTCACCCACTTTCTATATCCACGAAAGCTATAAAATACTTACGGTTATATATACTGTAATTTATAGTATTTGATTTTATACCTCTTGTCAAGGAAATTGCAGGATACACGCTTGACAACTACTATAAATTATAGTAGTATTCTCTCACGTAGTATACTATAATTTATACTACTATAATTTATATTCTTAATTGAAAGGAGTATTTGAAATGAACAAGAATAACAACAAAATGGATTTATTAGGAAATGCACCTGTTCCCCAAGCACTAATGGCTCTTGGTATACCGATAATGATTGGTATGCTTATTAACGCTCTCTACAATTTGGTGGATGCTTATTTCATAGGAGGACTTGGCGAGAGTCAAATGGGTGCAATTTCCATTGCGTTTCCTTTAGGACAAGTAGTTGTTGGTTTAGGTCTGATGTTTGGCAATGGTGCCGCCTCCTACTTATCAAGACTTTTAGGGCGAGGAGATAGGGAAGCTGCAAGTAAAGTCGCCAGTACTGCATTATACAGCAGTGTTTGTATTGGCGCAGTTATTATTATCGGAACTGCAATTTTTTTGAAACCTATTTTAACCATGTTAGGTGCAACAGACACGATTATGCCATACGCCCTTTCTTATGGAAGAATCTATGTTATTTCATGTATTTTCAATGTATTTAATGTAACGATGAACAATATCGTTGCAAGTGAAGGCGCCGCAAAAACAACTATGTGTGCATTATTATTAGGAGCTGTATTGAATATTGGTTTAGATCCTATTTTCATCTATACTCTCGACATGGGGGTTGCTGGTGCGGCAATCGCTACAGCAATTTCTCAAATGGCTTCTACTCTTGTATATTTAATTTATGCATTACAGAAAAAAAGCGCTTTTACATTTTCCATTAAGGAATTTTGTCCTTCTAAGCAGATCATAACTGAAATTCTGAAAATCGGTATACCCACATTGACTTTCCAGCTTCTTACAAGCCTTTCTATCGCATTCATAAACCGGGAAGCTAATATCTATGGAGATGCTGTTATCGCCGGAATGGGCGCTGTTACAAGAATCACTTCAATGGGAACTCTGGTTGTGTTCGGCTTCTTAAAAGGTTTCCAACCAATTGCCGGCTTTAGCTATGGTGCCAAAAAGTTTGATCGGCTCAGGGAAGCAATTAAAACTTCTATCTTATGGTCAACAATATTTTGTGTAGTTGTGGGATTGACAATAGCCCTATTTTCCACACAGATTATTTCGCAATTTACAGAAGGCAATACAGAGATGATTTCTGTAGGTCAAAAATCGCTAATGGCAAATGGATTTTCCTTCTTCGTATTTGGATTTTACACAGTGTATTCTTCTCTGTTTCTTGCACTTGGAAAAGGCACCGCCGGATTCGTTCTTGGGGCTTGCCGACAAGGTATTTGCTTTGTTCCGATCATTCTGTTGCTCCCATCATTCTGGGGCATAAATGGAATACTATATGCACAACCGATTGCCGATGTAATTTCTGCTATTGTTACTGTGTTTATGGCTCTACATCTTCATAAAGAACTGGCAACAACAAAAGAGCATTAAAGCATCAGGCAACATAATAGATCAACACCGTCTGCCGCTTCGAACTGAGGCAATATCACCCTTCAAAAAACAATCACTCCCAGAGGATGTTACTCCCCTGAGAGTGATTGCAGCCTTTGTTTAAGATAACTTACTCAATTATCTGGAATCTCTGGATACACTGAAGCAATGTACTTACCAGTTCCTGATACAGATCTTCATCAAATCTGCCATTCACAATCGCATTCTTAATTAAAAGCGGCTTATATATCTCTAAAATCTTCAGTACCGCATCTGCATTTCCTTCTTTTGCCTTTAAAAGTAATCGTTCAAAATTCATTAGTTTTCACCTCCCATCACCTTGCGGATCTTCCGGATTGCATAATAATAAATACCCTTGCATCGCTCCTCTGATAACCCGTTTAGCCTGCTCATTTCCTCAAAAGTACGTTCTTCAAACACATGCTGGTAAATCAGCTTCCGTTCTTCATCCCGCAGCGTATGAAGCGCTTTCATCAGTCTTTCATCTGACATCTTATTCCATTCTGGATATTTCCCCTGTGCCTCCTGCAATAAAAGCTGCTCCCTCGTTTGGTTCTCCAGCAATTCTTCGATTACAATTCTTGCCTCCATCTGTCCAATATCCTCCAACAGTTCTTCTGCATCAGCCATCTGGATTTTCTTCTCCAGATAATCATGTCGTTTTCCACGGACAAACTGTATCAGATATGCTGTAAAGTGATTTTGTATCTTTGATCCTGTATATGTTTTTTTGTTCATTTGTTTTATCCTCCGAAATTTTTTATCACGTTCCAAAAAATTCCGAGGATGGCGGTGAGCGGCAACAAAACGTGACACTGCCTTCATTTTTTCGAAAAAAAGAAAGGCTGGACCACTCTATTCGTAGTCCAGCCGATACTTCTCTTTCTATGTAATTGTGTAGGATATGCGATGATAGTATCTCATATACTGCATATTCTAACTTCTCTCCGACACATTGTATGGATAAGATTTTTTTAACAGATTCAGTTCCTCTTTGGCTTTTATCTTATGCTGTCCATTCATGTCTGTCGTACTTACTTCCATGTTTCTCTATTTGTGCATGTGTTATCCTGCTTATCATAACGCACTTTAACGCATTTCGTATAGTGTTAATCTACGATAAAATATATGCATTAAGTGAGGTGATATAGATGGTGAAAAAATTATTGGGAGATGCAGTCAGGGAAGAACGTCTCCGCCGCAATCTTTCGCAAAACAGCCTTGCGGAACAGGCAAAGATTTCTTTACGGACTGTCTCTGATATTGAAAACTATATTGGCAATCCACAGTTGGAAACACTTTATGCCTTGGCAACTTACTTACATATTTCCATAGATGCTATATTTTCTAACCAGAAAACGAACCCGGATTCTACCATGCAGCAAATCATGGCAGAACTAAATTCCTGCCCGGAGGAGCAGAAACAGCTTGCCCTTTCTACACTGCGTGGACTTCTGGATGGATTCAAGAACCTAAGTTAAGGCTCTCCCGTATCCTTCATCATCTACACATTATACAAAGACAATCTGTGAGTAATCTGTGAATAGTCTGTGAGTTTTCTGTCTATTCCCATTCTGATACAAAGAACAGGAGAGTACACTGCCATAAGCATGTGTATCTCTCCTGCTTTTTTATGCCCTGCGAAATGCACTGATAGCATCCACTACATTCTGTCTCATAGTCTGATCCATCCGCAGCGGTTCTTCTTCCATCAAATCAACTTCTGTGGGCATTTCTCTATTTATCTTAGAAACGTCCTGCCCTTCCAATACCTTTCTTACTTCTTCCCGGATGATTTGCTGCATCATTGGCCGGAGCATATCCGGTTCCATGCTTATACTGCCATTACCTGTCTCATCCGTTCTTCCCGTATATGCCAGAATTGCCGCAACGATCAGTTTTGCTTTTTTCTCTGTCGTATTCAGAAGTTCTGTCACATACACGTGATCTGGATCCGACTTATCAAAACCAATAGTGAATACAAACGGATTTTTCTTTCCCATAAAATCACACTCCAGCCTGTGTCATGCGATACAAAAGATCATATCCATCGGCATTTGCTTTCATATCCCGGATAAAGGTATGTTTTCCCAACCGGTCTGCCTGCTCCAGAAATCGTTCCAGAAGCACTGCTCCGCCGCCGATAAACACCGTATAAGTAGATTTTGTATCAATGCCCCGCTCTCGGATGCTGTTCAGAAGATCGGTAACAAAATTCTGAACCATGGTTTCTACTGCCTGTACAACAGCTTCCTCATAATACTGCGTTTTTCCCTTGATGATACTGTCGATATCTGCCTCCTCCAGAAGCATGTCATATTCACTGTTAATACTGGAAATGATATCGTTATACATGGTAATCACACCTTTTTCCAGAGAATCACAATAATCCATATCCGGTCTGCCACTTCTCATCAGAAGATAATCAGAAGTAAATCCGCCAATATCAATCCCTACGACTTTCGGAATCTCACGGATTTCCATCATCCTCGTCATCATGGCTGCATAATCCTGCGGAAACGCCATTACATTCTGTATACAGAGGTGATAGACTTTATCGTTGAAGCACAGTTCCTGCACCTTCCCGTCCCCTTTGAAATAGCGTTCATATCTCTCACAAAGCTCTGCAAAATGCTTCGGCGGAAGCCCAATCGGAAGTTCCACCTGAATGACATCCTCCGGCTGGATCTGGCTTTTCTGCTCCAGCTCCATTGCAATGGCAAATAAGGTCAGAATCCAGAATCGGTTCCGGCTGTCCTGCGTCTTGTCCCTCTGGTACGGAATCCGCTTCTCACTAAGGGTATAATACTTTCCCTGATATTTCAGATACTTCTCTCCCCTGGCAGGCTTTTTATCCTGTTCCGTCAGTCCTGTGGTAAAGATAAAATGACAGGTTTTCATGTTCCGGTTCCCGTGATCCACGGCTACTCTTAATTTTTTAATCATAATGATTTCACTCCTTTGTATTTGATACTTATTCTGTACGTAGGAGGTACCTAGAGTGCAACTCTTTATAATCCATTTTCTTATTTTACCAATCAAAAAATTCAAAAAACAAAAATTAAAAATTATCTTTTTTAATTTTTTAAATAAATGCAACCGTTACAATATTTACTGTGTATCTTATTACAAAGGGAACCTTGGAAAGGAGTCGTGTACATATATGAAGGCTTATTAAAAAATAATCAGTTTTATCCTAACACTCGTTATGATGCTGTCGCTAAGTGTTAATGTTTTTGCAGCAGAGCCGCTTACAGATGACCCTAATATGATTGAATGGAAGTACACTGTGTTTGCTGACGAAAGCCTGCAGAAAGTTGTTGAAGAAGGTGTTATTCCAAATGCATATGCCCGATATACTTGGCGCGGAATCACATTGAAAAATGGCGAAGTCGCCATATTAACACCATCAAATAACAGTATGGGACTTTATTGTAATAGCGGCAGATACATAACTATAAATTACACTTTGAGCCGTTCTGCTTTTCATCGTTCAAGAGTACGCGCATACGTAGCTGGACCTTCATCAGAATTTGTGCGTGAGATTACAGCAAGTGGTTTGCGTTCAGGATTTACGACACAGGCAACAGATTACTATTACGGCATGGTAACTAATCTGTCCTCTGATGCCTTTACAATCAAATCATTTTCTATTACATTTTAATAGTGGAAAATATTTCAAGTGCTGGTGAGTACTTATCCTGATTTTAATTGAAGCTTTTTAACTTGGTTTCTCGGTTCCCTTTTTTGAAAATACACATTCCCATTATTAAACCACTGCTATAGTATTCACTGAATTTATGAGGTAGAAGCATGTTATTTAACATAGATGAGAAACAACTGATGCTCGAACTAAAAAATAAAGATGAGCGCGCTTTAAAAATATGTATGAACAAATACTACAGATATGTTGTATACATAGTCGAGAATATTATTGGAAGTGCTTTGCCATATGAAGACAAGGAGGAGGTCGTGTCTAATGTTTTTGTAGCTCTATGGAATTACAGTGCAGATTTAGATACAGATAACTACAGCACATTCAAACCCTATTTAGGAACAATCGCAAGAAACATGGCAAAAAACGCATTACGAAAAACCTCTAAGATGCATTTTGAAAATTACGAAGATGCGTTTCAGGTTGGAACGAACGAACATATTGAATACGGGCCGTTAAAAGAAGAAGTAATCAAATGCTTAAAAGAAAGCATATATGAACTATCAGTTGACGAAAGAAAATGTTTTATCTCGTACTACTATTACACTAAGACAATCGCTGTAATAGCAGAAGAAACCGGATTAAAAGAATCTACAGTAAAATCCAAACTGTTACGCGGACGTAAAAAATTAAAACTAAAAATGGAAAAGAAGGGATTTAGATATGAAGACTGTAAAATTTTCTTTGAATGAGTTAATGAGTGAAATTGATGAATCTTTTATTGAGGAAGTGTATTTTCATGATTGCAATAAAATACTGAAAAAATATTCCAAACAAAAGATACGTCAAAATGTATTTTGTAAAACAGCTTCAAAACATAAGCCTTTAAAGTTCACTTATAGAACTGCAATTATTGTAACTGTGGTTTCAGTGTTTTTGTGTATGCCTGTATATGCTGCAATCAGTCATCTGTTAACATCGGCTTTAATTGATGACAGCAATCGACATTTAATCGGGACAGAAACCAATGATAGAAGCTACATCATATTAAAAGACGGTGTATATACCAATGAAAAGGGGAAAGTTGTTGATATTGAGGAATTAGCCAAATCTTCATCAGAATTTCCTGAAAGCAGAATTGTTAAAAGCAGTCTGATGCCTAATTTCATACCATCATCAATAGTAGAGATTCCTACTGATAAATCAGATGAAATGTATATCATTCCAGAAATAATTCTAATCAACAATTCACTTTGTGTACTTACACAAGACAATGGAAAGGGATGGGAACTAACTGATAAAGATAATATAGTCATTTCGTTTGATAAATATAAATCAGACATTACAGTATCCCAAGATTTGATTATCGGTTATGTAAAAGACGGGATAATGTATGAAGGAGAAGTGTTCGATGAACTGAGTGGAAAATATAGTTTCTCACCAGATGAAAAAGGGGAATATTTTTTCTATCTGCTTAGCGGAAGTTCCGATTATCTATCTCTTAAAAGCGGTAATCTGGAGGTAAATTAAATGTTGCTTTTGCGGGACTTCAGCATACCAATTAACTTTAGTATAAGGACAGGAAGACCTCTTCCGTACAGGAATAGGTCTTCTTGCTGTCTCCGTGCATGCTTTAAAGTATAAATAGGCTTTAATCTGGATACAATTTCAACTGCATCGTTGATACACGCTGTGTTTATCTCGTTTACTGTATCATTCATAAGAATTTAATTGGTTATGTTTATTGTGATGATAGAGTAGCCTTTGTTTTGAACATCTTCCTTGAAAGATTTGTAAACGATACTGTAGATTATCATATTCATTATGTCGGCGTAGATTCTTTAGATGAAGAATGTATTGAATGCAGAAAATACTCTGATTATTGTGAACATATTTTACCTGCTTTCTGGATAGATGACGATTTTTGTGAATAATGAAACACTGGTGTTTGGTTATTCAAAATTTAAGCTGATAGATACTGGTGTTAAGTATATTAATCCGAAGCATTTTTCCGTAAAAAACTTTGTAAAGTATTGCAGATTCAATAAAGAGTGAAATTACAGTAAAATAAAAGATAGTTTTTTCGTTCCTTTGTTATGCCATTGTTCTACGCCGGAATCTTTTCTGCCATCTCCGGCAGGCACTTCTCAAATAATTCCCGATATCTTCGATACCCTTCATCCCGGAGTGGACCTTGCAGTGATGTCAGAGACCAAAGGAGAAGCTCTTCCTCTTCCACAGCATACGGAGAGGTATAGACAAATTTTTTCCCGTCAAAATGCGGTTTTGATAACTTCAGTATTTCCGTAATCTCTCCTTTTGTTTCCGCCTGCATAATCATTTCCACTTTCTTCCGATGGAACTCGCAGACGATGCTCTCCAGAAATCCCTGCTTCAGATAAAATTCCGCCCTTCTATAAAGTTTTACAAGAGCCTCCACTCTTTCATCAAATAACTTGTCCTTTTCACTGACTATCATCTGTGCCAGTGCGTTTGCATGTTCCATAACCAATGCTGTTCCCATTACATTTCCTCCCATAATAAAAGCTGGCATAAGAAATTTCTTCTCACACCAGCACGATTCTTTTATTCCTCTGTGATGATCTCACTGCTTAATTTTCCATGTACCAGATAGCGATAATTCCGTCTGGAATTGACACAGGTAGACAGCGTAACTATCCGATCCGTTGCCGACAGCTCGGTGCCGGTATCATAATCCCTATAAGAAGACACCGTATCCAGAAACGTCTGAAAATCTTCCGCTTCCGGGAAATGATACCTATATCCCTCACTTCCGGTTCTTCCCGCATAGCAGGAAAAGATACGATACTTGAGGATCTTGTCCGGCAAATAGAGATAAAACTCCGGATGTTGTTCAAATAGCTCTTTGTCTTGGTACTTATCCAGAGTTCCGAACATGCTCCCGTTTTTCATATTATGCCCGTACACGATCGTATTCTGATCCGTAAAGTCCGGCTGATTATGGCAGTCCACAAAGATGCTCCCGTTGATATTGGATTCTCCCGAAAAAAGGTGATGAAGATAATATGCATTATCTTTCCCCTGTACCACCGGATAACTAATATCCAGTGCCGGAATCTGAATCCACGCTATGACATCCGGATTAACCGCTTTTAAACCTGCAAAATCAATTTCTAGATACCTATTCTTAGGTTCCTCCTTTTCTTTCTCAGACTCCGGTGATTCTTCTTCCTCTGGTTCCTGAACATATTCCTGCAGTTTCTCGTAACTTACGTCCCCTTTCTGATACTTCAGATAAGCACCAAAGAGTTTTCCTGCCGCTGCGAGAAAAACAAGCAACAGGCAGATAATGAGTCCTGCAAGAACCGTATTTCCTTTTTTTCTCATGATTGTTCTCCTTTCGGAAGAGCCGAAGTCTGTGCCCCTGTTCCTTCCTTCTGTTTGATGGCGGCTAAATAGTCATCAATCCCCTTGTGTTTCCCGTTCCACTCCCCGCTCTCGTCCATATCCCAGACCATCCGGTTCATCGGCAGGGAAAGCTCCCGGCAGATTTCATAGACCTTATTGCAGCCGTTCTGGATAATCCTCCGTTTCTCCGCCTTATGCTGGCAGATAACAGGGGAACGCTCAAAACAGACCGCACACTTACTGTCATGCTTATTGCAGGCTACTTTCATCTTCTTATCCATGTCATACGCCTCCAAAAGCTGTTTCATCCCATATCCTTTCATCCGCTCCAGCACCGGTTTCAGATTCCGGTACTGGTTCACTCCGGCAACGCACACAAAGGTAGCGCCGGACAGATAATGGGCTATGGTCCCTTTTAAGGCTCCTTCGGTCAGATAGACACGTTCTGCGGCAAGATCACCGATCACATGTACCGGACTTCCGGAGGAAACTCCCTGGTCATAATTGACACTGGACAGCCAGATATATTTTTTCGTGTCAGTCACATGATCTACCCGGATCTGAAAACCCTGGATGAACCCGTCCAAAGAAACTATGGGAATCAGGATTCCTGAGTTTTCTGCTTTGAAGTTAATCGTCCAGTTTCCGTCTGTATCCCGGTAGAATCCCGGCACGCCTTTCACCATATATCCTTCTTCTGCCAGCCTTTTGACCAGCTTCTTCATTCCAAACAGCGGGACACTCCGGTAACGCTGTGCTTCGATCTGTTCCGGTTTTAATCCTCGTCTTTGCAGATCCTCCTGATGCTTCCTGTTAAGCGTGAGCATGGACAGCATTCTCTGATACGTCCGGTGGATTTCCTCTATGGGTGCAAGCTCTGCCGTTGCCTTTTCTTCCTGTACCGGCGTTGCTTTGATATAATCCGTCCGGTATTCTCCTTTTCCTAATGCTTCCCGGATCTGCTGATTTGCTTCGGAGAGTGTAACATTGTGCAAATCCGCATAAAGCTTCAGCATCCCCCCGGACGCATCACAGCGGTTGCACCGGAATACATTCTTTTCCACATTGATATTCAGTTTTCCATGCGTCTCTCCACAAAACGGGCAGTCATAATAGTTTCCCCGCCGCTTTCTGAGATGCAGCACCTGCACCACATCCAGTATTCCATAATCAAACCCAGACATATCATAATACATCCCGGTCTCTTCCTCCTTTCCCCCGCAGAAAAAAGCTCTCTGCGGGGTTCTTCCTTAACCAGCCATCGGCATTGCTTTTTGTAAAATTACCTTTGCTGCCGCCGGAACCAGATTGTTCGGTCCGGAATATTGCTCGGCAAACCACTGGATCGTTGACGGGCTTTCAACTGCCACCTGTCCCATGGTCTTTCCGCCGTATTTTCCCTTTCCCGGAATCACAGTCCCGACTGCCATTTCATAGTTCATGTGTTTCATCAGTTCTTCTACCGGAAGGGACGTATCCAGATTCTGTAATGCTCCCTGCAGCATCTGTCCGGTCTTTGGCGGCGTAGAGGCAGCCGGAGCGGAACCGTAGCCAGGCATTTGTCCACTGCCATGGTAAATGGTGCTTCCCGCCGCCTGTGCCTGCTGATAGAACTGATTCATCATCTGCTGGCCTGCATATTCCGGCTGACCTGGCATCTCTCCATAAGTTGGCATAGGGGCATTTGGCATGACACCCGAATCCGGCATGGCTGCATTTTCCATGGCACCTGAATCCGGCATCTGTGGATTCTGATATGGAATTCCGGCATCTACCTGTGCAGGATCATTTTCCTCTCCCACATCCGCAAACTGCACACCATATCCGGCATCCGATAATGCCCTTCCTACGGCTGCTGTTTCTGCCATTTCCAGAAATTTGTCTCCAAACTTCGGGTCATCGCTCCGGAATTTCTGCGAAAAGGAATTGGCTACATAATTGTCTTCCTGATCACATTTATCCAGATAGATACGTGCTTCCACAACTGCCATGTTCTCTGTGAAAGTGATAATCCGGCTGATGATCTTTCCTGCCGGATTGACCAGACGAAACCATAGCTTCCGGTATTTCACATCCAGATAAAGCTGCTCCTCCTGCCCTTCTTCTCCAATCTTTCTTGCCAGTTCCATCGGATGGAAGCCATCCACACGGTTCAAAGCGGCAACTGCCTCTGATTTCTTATACAATAATTCTTTCATTCTCTGCTCCTTTCATTTAGAAAAGCAGACGTTCCCCTATATAAGAGTAATAGTCCGCTTATTTCAAAAATTGAAAAATATTTTTAAACAACAAGTTTTAACTGCTCCATTTCCGGTTTCTGTTCACTCTGATACTGATCGTAATACTGTACGATCCGCTCACTCAGAATGGTGTTCCTTGTCCCGCTGTCATCCGTATGGATTGCCTGACAGACTGCAGCCCATTCCCCTACCAGATAAACCTTGCTTTTCGCTCTGGTCACTCCGGTATAGAGAATATTGCGCTTCAGCATCATATAAAAGGCTTTTACCCAAGGGATGATGACAACCGGACATTCGGAACCCTGTGCCTTATGGATGGTTGTTGCGTTAGCATGTTCGATCATTTCCATCTGGTCAGCTTCATATTGCACCTGCCGCCCATCCGGGAATCCGATCACTGCCCTGGCATTTCCATCCTCATCCGTGATACAGTCCAGTATCCTGCCCAGATCGCCGTTACTCGCCATCTCGGTATTTTTATTCTGTAAAATCTTATCGCCAACCCGGAACACCTGACTGCCGATATGCAGTTCCTTCTTCCCTGCGATTGGCGGATTTACAAAATCCTCCAGAGATTTGTTCAATTCATCCACTCCGGCAGCACTGCGTTTCCGATACGGAGTCAGGATCTGTACCTGATCCATGCCGTTTTTTGCAATCTCGTCCAGATAAATCCTCCGGACAATCTCTGCCGCTTCATCTGCTCCTTTACAGGCAATGAACTGAAAATCCTCCCCAAAGCTCAGATTAGTCTTATTCTCCTGCATCAGTTTTGCATTATAAGGTATGCTGCTCAAAGCGCCCTGCCGGTAAACCAGATCCAGTACCGTGACCGGAATCAGCCCGCAGGCAATCAGTTGCCGGAACACATCCCCGGCTCCTACGGATGGAAGCTGGTTCTTATCCCCGACTAAAAGGACTCTGGCATGTCTGCTAACCCGCCGGAAAAATTCATAGGCAAGATGCATGTCCACCATGGACACCTCATCTACATTTAGAAATCCGGCAGACAGGTACTCAAAATCCGGTTCAAAATCCGTATCATCTCCCAAAAGCCCCAGGGCCAGATGCATCGTGGATGCATTTTCACAGCCGGTACTCTCCACCATACGTCTTGCCGCACGTCCGGTCGGAGCCATAAGCTGTACCTCTGACCTGCATAACGCCTGATGGATATAGAGAATCACCTTGAGAACCGTTGTCTTTCCGGTTCCGGGACCTCCGGTAATAATACTGATGGGATGTGCAAACACCATCCGCACTGCCTGTTTCTGTGTTTCTGACAGCGTGATCCCCAGTGTCTTCTGTGCCTTTTCCAGCTCCGGTTCAATGGACAGCAAAACCGGCTTCTCCAAAAGCCGTCTGGCTATCATGGAAGCGGTCTGTGTTTCTTCTTCATACTGCCGGATAGAATAGATCCGTTCTTCCTCCACAACAATGCTTTTTTGCAGCACCAGCCGGTAAAGCACCTGACTGACATCCTGCTCCGATACTGCCATGACCTGCAGATCCCGGTTCAGCATTTCCAGTGCTTCCCTGATAACCTCCTGACGCTGCTTAAACAGATGTCCTTCTTTCATTGCCTGATTCATGATATGTCCGATGCACCCGGATATCCGCATGGGATCATTGAGTGCACAGCAGCACTGTCTTCCGATCGCATCCACAGTCAGAAACCCGAAGCCTTTGACTGCACTCAGCATGTAAGGGCGGTGCCGGATAATATCCACCGATTCATTTCCGAATTTCTTCAGAATCATATTCACTTTTTTGGGTGTTACCTTAAAAGGCGCCAGAAACGTCATCAGTTCCCGGAACACCTGGTTTTTTCCATAGGACTCCACAATAGCAGCCAGCTTCTTCTCGGAAATTCCACGGATCTTCAAGAGTTCCTGCGGGTTGTTTTCCATGATTTCCAGTGTCTGAAGCCCAAACTTCCGGAAAATAGTATCTGCCATCTTGGGACCGATACCTTTGATTGCACCGGAAGAAAGGTATCCTAAGATACCCTCCTTTGTCCGTGGTACAACCTCCATGAAATTTTCCACCTGATACTGAGTTCCATGCTCTCCGCTCTCCCATCTGCCTTCCATCTCAAGCTCAATCTCGTCTGTAAGCGGAAGACCGAATCCAATCGCTGAGAAGCCGATGATATTCCGGGATGCCAGATATTTGTCTCTGGCTGACAGGGGGACAGACGTATCCTGTGTGGTGAATATGGCAATCGTATACCCATTCTCCTCATTCTGGAAAATCTTATGTTTAAATCTGCACCTCATTGTTTATATCCCTCCAGCTTTTTATCCGCATCCGTTCATTTGGTTTTCTCATTACGCCGCCTCCTTCTTAATTCGGAAAGTACGGCTCTCCGTTGTTTTTGTATATTCCTCATAGATATCCGGATGCTGGTTTTTCAGCTTCTCCATCTGGTCTTTCCCAACCGAAGTACGTCTGGTCGGATTATAGGTAATACGGTAACGGTTCGTACCGTCCTCCAGCACTGCCTTGCAGCCCTGCCCCAGCTGTTCCACAAAAGGAACACTGATTGCCCGCTGTTCTGCTTCGATTTCCTTTTTCCGTTTTTCCAACTGTGACTTTTCCTCCGAAAGGGTAAGATACTTCTCAAGATTTTTTGATTCCAGACCGGAAAGCACAATTTCCGGAATAGATTTGTCTGCAAAACCACCATAATTACGGATATTTGCCAGAACCAGATCGGAATTCCCGTTATGCGGCGGTACTACATTTTTCAATACATGTTCCTGCCAGAAATACGTTTCCTGATCAATGATGTCTTCTTCCTCAATCAGATCACGCTCAATGGTGCGATACACAAACTCATTCTCGTTATTTCCATACAGGCATGCGATAAAGGCTTTCTGCATATTCATCACAGACAGATAATGCCTTACCTGCAGCACATAATGAGCTGGAATACCCTCATCAGCCCACTTATCTTTCGCATTATAATTGCAGGTTTTACATTCCAGAATCGCAAATGTCCCATCCGGCATACGAACAAAAAAATCCACATCTGCAAGCATGAACGGATATAATGGATGCCGGAACATGACACGTACCGGAAATACTTCCAGTCCGGTCTTTTTGGAAAAGATTTCTGCCACCAGATCTTCCAGCCGGTGTCCGACTTCCTTGGCAACCCAGTTGCTTTCCTCTTCCTCCTGAATGACCGGCTGCACACCTGTTTTGTTGTAAAACAGATCCCGGATAGTGGCAAATGGAGAGATCCCCATGATTGCCGCTACATCACTGCCGCCGATTCCTTTTTTGCGGTATTCCAACCAGTCTTCTCTTGACAGGTTACTGATATCCACAACCTTTTCCGGTGTATACTCTGCTTTGTTATTCATTCCAATTCCTCCTAACATTTGACTGCTCCATAAACGTCATATTTTTTCCAGTCTTTTATAAGCGCCTTCGTAATATCCTCCTCCAGCTTCAGGATGCCCTGTCCGGACATTCCTTCACAGGCTGCAAAAAAGGAGGCTTCATTCATGGCATAATAAAGATCATGTGCCGTACAGGCACCTTCCCCGTTCTGGGATACAAATAGCTCCACCACCTCATTCCGGATCTTCTGTTTAATGCCAAGTTCCTTCATCAGCAGCTTCAGGCAGTTCACCGGATTACGGATCTCAATGTCCATAAGCTGAGTAAGATTCTTCATCGCATCCACATAGCGGGCGCATACCTGCTCCAGATTTTTCCGGAAGTCCAGAATCGTTGCCCCTTTATCGTGAGCCAGCTTGATTGGACTTCCCAGACTGATAACGCCGTTTGGTCCGTCTGTCAAAAGCATCGGATACAGATTTGCACCGCTCGCTGCCACGTCAGATGTGGTAAAACGAAGTGCCGGTGACAGGATCTTCTCATCCATTCCGTGTGCATCCAGTGCTTTTCGGTAAGTATCCAGAAGTTCCTGACTTCCTCCGAGCTTCCACATGGCAGATACAATGGAATGGTCATAGATACCAGAGCCCTCCATGTAAACACTGCCTTTGAAATTCAGATTCAGATATTCGCAGGTTGTCTCAAACATGGCTTTCATATCAAGGATGCAATAATCATGTTTATCCCCGCCATGTACTGCGGAAACCTTTCCGTCCGCAATCTTAATCAGGGCATCCCCTTTTGCAACCCGCAGGCAGTAATTGACTACCTTCGCATATGTTGCCTTATCCAGCTTGCGAAGCCCGTCTCCATTGACACCTGCGCGGCTTAAAATGGTGCGGATGGCACAGTCACGTACCGGATAGGATTCTCCTCTCATTTTCAGTACAAGCTGCGTATTCTTCTCTGTATCCTCCAAAATTTCTTCCATGGATGCATCTGCCGCATCCAGATTTTGAGCCTCCTTTTCCAGTGGTGCCAGCCGTAACGTATTCGTTGGCTTTCTGATCCATTTGGCATTTCTTCCTCTCTCTGCCAGAAACTCCAGCAGATCTTTTACTTCTGCAAAGGATCTCTCAAATCCATCTGCATACACTCTTGCTTCATTCATGTTCTTATTCCACCTTTCTTAAAATAATATTTATCCATCAACAGCCGAAGCTGGTTGTGGCATGCAACTATGCCGAAACCTAAATGTAAGCACAAAAAAAGAATGAAAAGAGAGTCTTTTCTCTGTTCATTCTTAAAAGTCTGGTTTCTTCCTGAAAAAACAAAAGTGCCACGCAGCCAAAAAAGGCATACCGTGACACTCACTACAAACATAAACTACTTATGCCAGGAATCAGCTCCTGCTGTTTCCTGTAAGTTTGGAGATTCTTATGAATCCCGAAACTCCCCAAAAAGGGTGTGCATAAAATAAACTATATCAGTATACTAGCACAAGATATTCCTCATGTCAATTCAGGCTTATACTATATATGGTGTTTATATTTGTTCAAAATACTACATCTATTTTTCTACTACGAATTCAATCTTCTCTTTCAGATACTCCCGGCAGCCAAACCGAACCGTTCCACACTGCTTTGACTCCTCTTTCGCCTTTTCATTACAGCAGTCCAAGTAGGGACAATCGTTACATTGATTCCGCAGTGCTTCCTTCGCCCATTCAATTTCCTGCTCATTTCCTATAATCCGCACAGACATCCACTTCCTTTGCTATCATCATACCCCAAAATCCATTTTCTATCATCCATAATTTCTTTTTTTGTATCATTTTAGTAAATTACGGTTATATTACGGAATAATCACTATATTTCAAATATATCTCTATTTTATTCCGTAATTTGCTGTAAGTAAATAGTTTAAAATGTGGAAGAGAGGTGTAAATGTATGGATAAAAACTTTATTGGAGAACGCATCAGCGAACTGCGTTTAAAGAAAAATGTATCTGAATATCAGATGAGTCTGGATCTTGGCAAAAATAAAAGCTACATCCAGTCCCTCACTTCCGGACGTTCTCTGCCTACCATGCAGAGCTTTCTGGATATCTGTGACTATCTGGAAGTCACTCCTCAACAGTTCTTCGATTCAGAGCTGCACAATCTTCCTCTGATTGACAAAGCAACTGATCTGATGAAACAACTCGATGACGAGGATATGCTTGCGCTCATTTCCATGCTGAATCGTCTGGCTCTAAAACGCAAATAGATTTCCGTGGCTGCCAAATCAAGGCAGCTTTTATTTTTATCATTTTTTCTTAAAATTTTTCAATCTTAAAGAAAAGCCCCCTATTCCTTAATTGAATGGGTAATATATCCATTCGCCGTACCTTGAAAACAAAAGAAATCTTTCGGGAGATTGATATAGGTGACTGCAGATAGTTTGCATCTTCGCACGCCTGCAGCTTAATAGTTACAAAGTAACACCGTTTTACGTGGCCGGAACGGGCATAGGAACTGGCTTCTGAAAGAATAACATAGACTTTTGGGATTTTAGCTTATAGCGCTTTTATTAGAGAACTTTTACTCAAAATTTGATATAATAATAGACAGGTATCAAGTTGATTCCCTGTCTGTGGAAAGGAGATTCATGATAACTGTAACAAAAAGGGATTTGATTGAATTAGGCTACGGTCCTTCCTTTGCTGCTGATATTATCAAAAAAGCAAAGGAACTTATGGTAGAAAAGGGGCATACCTATTATCAATCCAGAAAATTAGACAGGGTTCCAAAAGAAGCCGTTGAAGAATTATTAGGGATTACTTTGCCCGATAAGCAAGAATGATCGTGCTTTTTGCATTTTAGTAAGGAGTGAAATCATGGCAAAAGATCCAATTAAAAAAGCAGAAAACGGCACTTATTATTTTCGAGCCAACCTCGGATATCATCCTGTAACCGGAAAACAGATTCAAAAATACCGCAGCGGATTCTCAACAAAAAAAGAAGCCCGTGCCGAGTATTCCAAATTGATTCTTGCATCAACGGAAGAATTAGCTGATAAGAAGGAAGACATTACCTTCAAAAAGTTTATTGAAGAAATCTATCTTCCGTGGTACAAAACTCAGGTGAAAGAAAGTACCTACAAGAATCGTTACTCGACCATTCAAAAACACTTTGCCTATTTCTACAAGAAGAAAGTGTCCGAAATAGAAGCGATAAATGTACAGACCTGGCAGCTCAAGTTGGCAAAACAATTCAGTCCAAACTATGTACGCATTGTTCAGGGAATGTTATGTTTAGCTTTTGACCGGGCGATTATCCTCGGACTTGCAAAGAAGAATCCTGCCCGCATGATCGGCAATATCAAATCTAAAAAAGTAAAGATCGACTTCTGGACTTTGGAGGAGTTTCAGAAGGTAATATCCCTGCTGTACAAAGGTGACTACTACGAGCACTATCTCTTCATCTCGTTCTGGCTTTTATTTATGACTGGAATGCGTATTGGAGAGGCTGCCGCCTTACAGTGGGATGATATTGATTTTGAAACAGGTATGCTGATTATTAGTAAAACACTGTACTATAAAACAATGAATGACTACAAATTCGTTGAACCTAAGACGCAGGCAAGCAACCGTACCATTTATATTGATGCTGATACCATCAAGGAATTACAAGAATGGAAGGCGGTCCAGGCAAAGGTTTTACCAAATTGTGGATTCGTACTGAGTTATAACAGTACACCCACCAGCAAAACAACGCTTCCAAGAGCATTAGAGAAATTGGCAAATTTAGCTGGTGTCCACAGAATCAAAATTCATGCCCTGAGACATTCGCATGCTTCCCTGCTTATCAGCATGGGCGAAAATCCACTGCTGATTAAAGAGCGTCTTGGACATGAAAAAATACAGACGACACTAGGAACTTATGGTCATCTGTATCCAAACACCAATATTGAGATTGCAAAGAAGCTGACCGGGGTTCTCAGCTACCAGTCAGCTTCTCAAAGTATTGCTAATTATACCAGTAATCAGCATACTGCAATGTATCACAAAGAAATATAAAAATGCAATGATAATGCAATTTCAAACACCCAAAGCCGCAAAGCCCCGTGGTTACGGGCTTTGTAGCCCAGCGTCAACTATTCAAACTCAATAGTTCCAGGTGGCTTAGAAGTTAAATCATACATTACTCTGTTAACTCCCTTAACCTCATTAATAATCCTGTTCATTACTTTATTCAACACTTCATAAGGAATCTCTGATGCCTCAGCTGTCATAAAGTCGATTGTCTTAACAGCTCTTAATGCTACTGCATAATCATATGTTCTAAAATCTCCCATTACTCCAACACTTCGCATATTAGTTAATGCTGCAAAATACTGGTTGATTTCTCTGTCTAATCCAGCTTTGGCGATTTCTTCTCTGTAGATCGCGTCTGCGTCCTGGACGATTTTTACTTTTTCTTCTGTGACTTCTCCGATGATTCGAATTCCTAGTCCTGGTCCTGGGAATGGCTGGCGGAATACGAGTCTTTCTGGGATTCCTAACTGTAGTCCTGCCTGTCTTACTTCGTCTTTGAACAGGTCACGTAATGGTTCGATGATTTCTTTGAAATCTACGAAGTCTGGCAATCCTCCTACGTTGTGGTGGGATTTGATGACTGCTGATTCTCCACCTAATCCGCTTTCTACGACGTCTGGATAAATCGTTCCCTGTGCTAAGAAGTCTACTGCACCAATCTTCTTCGCTTCTTCTTCGAAGATTCTGATGAATTCTTCTCCGATGATCTTACGTTTTGCTTCAGGTTCTGTGACTCCTTTTAATTTGTCATAGTATCTCTGCTGTGCATTGACACGGATAAAGTTTAGATCAAACTGTCCATTTTCTCCAAATACGCCTTCTACCTCATCTCCTTCGTCTTTACGTAATAATCCGTGGTCGACGAATACACATGTTAACTGTTTTCCAATGGCTCTTGATAATAATCCGGCTGCTACGGATGAATCTACTCCTCCTGATAAGGCAAGTAATACTTTTCCATCTCCGACTTTCTCGCGGATTTCTTTAATTGTGCTTTCTACGAAAGCATCCATCTTCCAATCTCCTGCACATCCGCAGACTCCTAATACGAAGTTGGAAAGCATTGTCTTTCCTTCGACTGTATGAAGTACTTCTGGATGGAACTGGATCGCATATAAGGATTTATCTGCATTCTCAGCTGTTGCAACTGGACAATCTGCTGTATGTGCAGAAATTTCAAATCCTGGAGCTACCTGTGAGATGTAGTCTGTATGGCTCATCCAACAGATTGTTTTTTCTGATACATTTTCAAATAATTTGGAATCTTTCTTGTCGATCAGCACTTCTGTTTTACCATATTCGCTGACTTCGGCTTTCTCTACTTTTCCTCCAAGGACATGTTGCATCAGCTGTGCTCCATAACATAATCCTAAAACTGGGATTCCAAGTTCGAATAATTCCTTGCTGTATGTTGGGGAATCTGGTTCGTAACAACTGTTTGGTCCGCCTGTTAAGATGATTCCCTTTGGATTCATTTCTTTGATTTTATCGATACCGATCTTGTAAGAATAAATCTCGCAGTATACATTGCACTCGCGAACGCGGCGTGCAACTAACTGGTTATACTGACCACCAAAATCGATGACGATCACTAATTCATTTTTCACTCGATTTCCTCCTGAGTTGCCTAGTGATGTGTTTCGTTTTATTCACCTTTTAACAGATCAACTTTGTCAAGTCTCTCCCAAGGAAGATCAAGGTCATTTCTTCCGAAATGTCCATATGCTGCTGTCTGTTTATAGATTGGTCTTCTTAAATCTAACATCTTGATGATTCCTGCTGGACGCAGATCAAAATATTTACGGATCAGGTCTACCAATTCCTGATTGGATTTCTTTCCTGTTCCAAATGTATCAACCATGATAGATGTTGGCTCTGCTACACCGATCGCATAAGATAACTGAATCTCACATTTGTCAGCTAATCCGGCTGCTACAATGTTCTTCGCTACATAACGTGCTGCGTAAGCTGCAGAACGGTCTACTTTTGTACAGTCCTTTCCAGAGAAAGCTCCACCACCATGGCGTGCGTATCCACCGTATGTATCTACGATGATCTTTCTTCCTGTTAACCCTGCATCTCCGTGTGGTCCACCGATCACGAATCTTCCTGTTGGGTTAATGAAGAATTTTGTTTCATCATCAACCATATCTGCTGGAAGGATCTTATCAAATACTTCACGTTTGATATCTTCATGAATCTGCTCCTGAGTGATATCTGGATCATGCTGTGTAGATAACACAACTGCATCAAGACGACTTGGTTTTCCATCATCATATTCTACAGTTACCTGTGTTTTACCATCTGGTCTTAAATATGACAATGTTCCATCTTTTCTCACTTTTGTTAACTGTCTTGAAAGCTTATGTGCAAGAGAGATTGGGTATGGCATGTACTCTTCTGTTTCATTAGTAGCAAATCCAAACATCATTCCCTGATCTCCGGCTCCAATTGCGTCGATCTCTTCATCTGTCATGTTATTCTCTTTTGCTTCTAGTGCTTTGTCTACACCCATGGCAATGTCACTGGACTGTTCATCGATTGTTGTAATAACACCGCATGTATCAGCGTCAAATCCATATTTACCTCTTGTATATCCAATCTCACGAACAGTATCGCGGACAATTTTCTGAATATCTACATATGCTTTTGTAGATATCTCTCCCATGACCATAACGATTCCTGTTGTTGTGCAAGTCTCACATGCAACACGGCTCATTGGATCCTGTTCTAAAAGTGCATCTAAGATTGCATCAGAAATCTGATCACAGATTTTATCTGGATGTCCTTCTGTCACGGACTCTGATGTGAATAATACTTTATCCATTCTATTATCCTTTCTTAAAATATATCTGTTATTTGTAAAATATCATGAAAAGACCCGAAGGATTCCGGGCCTTTATTTACCTCTTTAACACAACCGGTGCATTCTTACTCCGGATAACTTCGATCTGTGTTATCTTACCATTCTTTACCTTGGCAACACGAAGTGCTCCTCCTTCAAAGAAATAACACTGTCCTACCTGAAAATTCCCACTCTCTGTTCCAATTCGTTTCTCAAGTAATTCTCCCAATGTCTGATGCTGTGTTTCTTTTGGAATTTCCACATGAACCAGTTCATTGATACTTGAAATTCTCTGAGTTGGCAAAAATACTGTCTTATCTATATCATCAAACTTTCCAAAAAAGAATTTCTTGATCGTAAATAAAATCGCGATTGCTAAAACTACTATAAGATTCTGCTGTGGGCTCGTATGTTCCACGATCATCTGCCTTGCAATGGCAAACATCATAACTTCTACTAACGTATCTGGGGTATGTTTACAAAGCATCTTTACAAACTCGATACAAATGACGAGATTAAACGCTACACCAACAAATTTATAAATATCTCTGGATGTTGGGTAATTCATCATTAATTGTACCACATCTTTTACCAGATAGATTGTTCCTCCGATGACTGCGATCATAATGATCGCTGATATAAATAATTCTACCCACTTGGATACTTTGAACACTTCGTTTTTCAGGTATTGTCTCATTCAGGCAATTCTCCTTTTATCCTATCTTTAACTTAAACTTTGCAACTTCTTTTTCATTGTTAACCAGCTGAATCTCTCCACCCAATTGTTTAAGCTTCTGTTCAAACTGTTCGTATCCACGATAAATATATCCAATATCACTGACGGTTGTAAATCCTTTTGCAGATAATCCTGCAATGACAAGGGCTGCTCCAGCTCTTAAGTCTGGGGCGTGTACGTCAGCTCCTGTAAATCCCTCAACTCCGCTGATGATCGCAGTTCTTCCATCGACCTGAATGGTTGCTCCCATCTTTGCCAGTTCATCCACATAGCGAAAACGATTTTCAAAAATACTCTCTGAAATCACACTTGTTCCATTGGATAATGCAAGTGTGACCGCCATCTGTGGCTGCATATCCGTTGGGAATCCAGGATATGGTAACGTCTTAATGTTTGTAGATTCCAGACGTTTTGTCGCTGATACACGTACTGCGTCATCAAATTCTACAACTTCTGCTCCAATTTCGATTAATTTTGCAGAAATTGCTTCTAAATGCTTTGGAATAACATTCTTGATCATAATGTCACCCTTTGTTGCGACTGCTGCTGTCATAAATGTTCCAGCTTCGATCTGGTCTGGAATGATGGAGTACTGACAATCTCCAAACTTCTCAACACCCTTGATACGGATGACATCAGTTCCTGCTCCACGGATCTTTGCTCCCATACTGTTTAAGAAATTCGCTACATCAACGACATGTGGCTCTTTTGCTGCATTCTCGATGATCGTATTTCCCTTAGCAAGCGATGCTGCCATCATAACATTGATCGTCGCTCCTACAGAAACAACGTCCATGTAAATATGGGCTCCCTTTAATTCCTCTGCTGTTGCACTGATCATACCATTCTCAATCTCAATCTGGGCTCCCAGCATCTTAAATCCTTTGATATGCTGGTCGATCGGACGGCTTCCGATCTCACATCCACCTGGAAGTGCAACTCTTGCTCTCTTGTATTTACCAAGTAAAGCACCGATCAAATAGTAAGAAGCTCTGATCTTACGGATGAATTCATTGTCTACATCACACTCTGGATGAATTCCTTTTCCGCTGATCGTTACTTCGTGTTTTCCTGTTCTGTCTATATCTGCTCCAATTTCCTGCATCGCCTGAAGTAAAACATTGATATCTCTTACATCTGGCATATTATCTATCATACATTTTCCGTCTGTCATTACTGCCGCAGCTAAAACAGGCAGTGCTGCATTCTTCGCACCGCCAATTACTACTTCTCCTACTAATGGGTTACCACCTTTAATGATATACTGTTCCATGATACACCTCAATTATCTCTATCTATCTATATTATTAAACCTAATTTCTATCTTTCGGTAATTATTTAAAATCATACAGATTATATTATAGCATACTATTAGAGGTTTTCCAACACTTTTTCTAAGGAGTTCCCGATGGATAATTTATCCAGTTTTACTGTGATATCTGCGTATTTTTCATAATATGGAATTCTTTCATTATACAGGTCACGTAATGTCTGACCTTTTTCTAGTACTACCCCCCTTGCTTTGAGGTTCCCAAGGCGGCGTTTTACTGTCTGGTAATCTAGTTTTAAATAAATTATAGTCCCGATTTCTTTAAAATGTCTCATTGCTTTATCACTGTAAACAGCACTTCCTCCAGGTGCGATCACGGATTTATTTACATCGATCGAAGCATTGACGTCTTCTTCCAATTGTTTGAATCCGTCATTCCCGATTCTTGCGATGATCTCTTTTAGCAAACCACCTCCTTTTTGCTGAATCACAAGATCTGTGTCCACAAAATCATAACCCAAGGCTTTGGCAAGAAGTACTCCGATCGTACTCTTTCCAGAACCTGGCATCCCGATCAATATGTAGTTATTATTTTTTTCTGCCATTTGGTTTCTTCCTTTTCTTTTTCTTTCTTACTGAGTAGCCAAAGGTTCCTAATTTCTTTCCTGTTTCATAATATCCGCCATGTGAATAGATCAACGGATTCGTTTTTTCCAGTGCAAAGCGTCCGTTGTCTTCCATATAATCATCATCTACCATAATATTGACAACTTTCGCCATAAACATATGATGTGAGCCAAGTGGTACGATCTTCTCTACTTTACATTCGATATTTACCGGACTTTCTGCGATGATCGGTGCATCCACAACCTGTGCTTCTTCTTTTGTCAATCTTGCTTCTTTGAATTTATCAACATCTCTTCCTGAACGTACTCCGCAGAAATCCGTTGCTCTTGTTAACTGTTTTGTTGTCAGGTTGATCACAAATTCTCCACTATTCTTGATCATTTCATAAGAATGTCTCTCTGGGCGGACAGAAATGTACGTCATTGGCGGATTCGTACAGATCGTCCCTGTCCATGCGATCGTAATGATGTTATCCTGACCTTTATCTCTGCAAGTCACCATAACTGCTGGCAAAGGGTAGATCATATTTCCAGGTTTCCATGAAGTTTTTGCCATATTTCTCTCCTAGAGTGCCTTTTTAATATCCTGTCTTAATTGTTCCATATCGATATCTTCTGTGGAATGTTCTTTCCATCCGATCGTCACGTCATCCCCTTCATATCTTGGGATCAAATGCATATGGAAATGATATACTGTCTGACCTGCGATCAGTCCGTTGTTCTGTAAAACATTTAATCCATCACAGTGAAGCACTTCTTTTAATGCTCTCGCAACAACTGTTGCTAACTGGAATAATTTTCCTGCTGTGATCGCATCAATCTCATAGATATCTTTAAAATGTTCTTTCGGAATGATCAGTACATGCCCTTTGGATGCTGGTGCAATATCCATGATCACTTTAAACTCAGAGTTTTCATAAATTGTGTTTGATGGAATCTCTCCACCTGCGATCTTACAAAAAATACAATCTTCTTTCTTCATATTATATATCTTCCTTCCTGTGTGTTCTTATTTTGAGAGTTTACATATTACTCTGTTTAGATGTATTTTATCCCATTTACTATTGTTTTTCAAGAAAAGACCTATGATCAATTATGCTTTTGACACTTACATCATATTATTCCATTTTCACAAAAAATGTGTATTTTGTTCACAATTTAGACACATTTTTATGTGATAATAAAAATCGTAAAGTAGTTAATACTTTCAAATCCTACCCCTCTTGAGGATGAAAATCCTCTCCTTATTGTTTTAAAAGAGAGAACCGACCTAGCTAGTCGGTTCTTTCTTTTTGTTTTATGATTATATAATGTAAAAAGAAGCCTTGACTTAAGTTTTATGTCGTTGATCAACATTTTTCTTTAGCCAAAGCTTCTTTTTTATTTTTATATTTCGGTACGTCCTTCTAATGCTCGAAGTAACGTTACTTCATCTATATATTCCAGATCTCCTCCAACCGGAACTCCGCTTGCGATCTTACTGACTTTGATGCCTGTTGGTTTGACAAGTTTGCTGATATACATCGCTGTTGTCTCACCTTCCAGACTGGAGTTTGTTGCTATGATCAATTCTTTGACATCTCCCTGCAGTCTCGCCATCAGCTCTTTCAGACGAATATCATCTGGACCAATTCCAAGCATCGGAGAAATTGCTCCATGGAGAACATGGTAAACACCTTCGTATTTTCCTGTTTTCTCATACGCCATTAAGTCCCTCGTGTTCTCAACGACCATGATCGTGCTGTGATCACGTTTGTCACTCGCACAGATCGGACAGATCTCATTGTCTGTCAGTGTACAACATTCTTTGCAATAATGTACATTAGTCTTTGCGGAAATGATCGTATCTGACAATTTCTGCACCTGATCCTGTGGCATATTGATAATGTGAAATGCCAGTCTTCCTGCGGATTTAGGTCCAATTCCGGGGAGTTTCCCAAGTTCTTCGATCAACTGTGTGATCTGATTACTGTAATAATCCATAGTCTCTCACTCTATCTAGAATGGGAATCCTCCACCCATTCCTCCTAATCCACCAGTGACTTTTCCCATCTTCTCCTGAGAATCTTCTTCCATCTTACGAAGTGCTTCATTTGTAGCAGCTACGATCAGATCTTCTAACATTTCAACGTCATCTGGATCTACAACTTCTTCTTCTAAATGTACAGAAACTACTTCTTTTTTACCAGATACAACAACTTTTACGACTCCACCGCCTGCTGTTGCTTCATATGTGGATTCTTCTAACGCTTTTGTTGTTTCCTCCATCTGTTTCTGCATCTTCTGTGCCTGTTTCATCAGCTGATTCATATTTCCACCCATACCTGGAAATCCACCACTTCTTTTTGCCATTGTTCATTCCTCCTGAAAATTCATTTTTATAAGTTTCGTTTTAATCTTCTATTTTTACATCCATATGAATGCAGTCTAAATTGATCATATCACTGTCATCATTATCTGTATTCATCACACTAACTTCCAGTTCGACATCTCTGCCAGACTGTCTTGATAATTCCTGCTTAAGCTGTTCAATACGCTCTGGTTCCTCTAAGAAATATCCACTTTCCACGTTCATTTCTTTTGGGAACAGTACTCTTAACGCAGTTCCTTCTTCGTTGACCGAAAGTGTTGCTCTCTGTAAACAATACTTCATCTGTGGTGACAGATTGCGTTTGACATCTCTCCAGTGATTCACAAGTTCTATAAGTTCCTCAACTTTTGCTGGCGGAAACTTCTCATTTAACTGTTTGACAGGATCTTGTTCTGATTTTACTTCCTGTTGCAGTGCTATTTGATTTTGTCCTGCTTGTGCCGCCTGCTGTACTGGAATTCCTGACTGTAGCAACTGTTCTAACTGTTGTTCTAACTGCCTCACCCTGTCGGCCAGACTGTTTGTGTCTGCTTCCATCTGTGGCCTGCACATCTTCATCATCTCAACTTCCACAAGGACTCTCTTGGATGTCGCATAACGTATACGCTCTAACAATTCGGATAAGATTCTGATATAACGGATCAGTGTGTTTTCTTCCACCTGCTGTGCTTTCTCCTGCAGCAATTTCAACTGATCTGTTGATACTTCCAATGCCTCCTCTGCAGCATTTCCTTGACCGACTAAGAGCAGATTCCTTAAATACCATAGGAAATCTGTAATAAATTGTGACCATTCTCTTCCCTGTCTCGCCACATCTTCCAGAAGATCCATCACGCCATTGATATCCTGCGAAAGAATCATGTCCAACAGATCACTATACACTTGAATATCAACAGTTCCCAGCACTTCCAAAACATTATCATATGTTAATTTCTCACCCAGATAAAATGCAATACACTGGTCTAGCAAACTTAACGCATCACGCATGGAACCGTCTGCCATTCGTGCCACATATTCCAACGCCTTATCTTCTGTATCAACATGTTCTTGTTCCATCAGATCTGATAGCTGCTTCTTGATCGTTGCTGCCGTGATACGATGAAAATCATATCTCTGACATCTGGATAAGATCGTGATCGGTATCTTGTGAACTTCTGTTGTCGCAAGAATAAATATAACATATTCTGGCGGCTCTTCCAGTGTCTTTAACAATGCATTAAAAGCACCTATAGACAACATATGCACCTCGTCGATGATATAAACTTTGTACTTTCCTGTTGCAGGTGAATACTGTACCTGTTCCTTGATCTCTCGGATATTATCAACACCATTATTGGATGCTGCATCGATCTCGATCACATTCATGGAACTTCCTTCTGCGATTGCTTTGCAAACTTCACATTCTCCACATGGTTCCCCATCGACTGGATGTTCGCAGTTTACTGCTTTCGCAAGGATCTTGGCTACTGTTGTCTTACCAGTACCTCTTGTCCCACAAAACAGATATGCATGACCAATCCGCCCAGTCCTCATCTGATTCTCAAGCGTCTTCACAATATGATCCTGACCTTTTACTTCACTGAAACGTGTTGGCCGGAACTTTCTATATAAAGCCATGTAAGACATATCATATGCCCCCTTCTATTTTGAAATATGACATATAGCCATACTTCATTATATTTTACCATGAGTATCTATCCTTTTTCAATGATTGTTTTTTGACAGAAAACATCGAACTTTTTTGAACGCTTTTTCTTGCCCTTAATCTTATTTTTTCCGATAATAAAAGAGGAAATTTAATTACAAGAGGAGCCAACAATGAACGATTTACAAGAACTTTCTACGTTTTCACATGAGATAAACAATTCTCTGACTCTCATCTACGGACAGATTCAGTGCATTGAAAAAACATATGATACACTTACCGGAAATGACCATTGGAACCGTATGAAAGATGATTTTTCTTCTTTATTTGATTTCATTCATCAGTTTCTGGCACCAGCAGAAGAATCTTCTGCCGCCATGGAACCACTCGACCTGATCAGCGTGATCAGTGAAATCCGTTCTTCCTGGTCTTATTATCTCCATAAAGAACAGATTCGCTTCTTTATTCAGGCAGACCCCGGAACCGCTTTTTACGTTTACGGTGCAAGATCAAAACTTTTTCAGTTATTTCATAATCTGATCTCCAATGCCGTCAAAGCGATCCAACAAAAAAAGGAGACCTGCCGATCTCCTCATATTACACATATTACAGTCCACTTAAGTAAAGAACAAGGACATATTGTATTAAATTTATCCGATACAGGAATCGGAATGACCACAGAACAGCAATCGAGAGCTTTCTACCGTGGTGTATCCTTCCATCCCGGCGGAAACGGAATTGGATTATCCGTTGTACAAAATATTGCTCGCGATCTTCATATTAAGATCCATATTGATTCTGCACCGAATCAGGGAACAACTTTCACACTGATCTTCCCTGCTTATGAGCAGCAATTAAACTGCCCAACACGTACAGAAGCATTGACAAAATAAATCCAGAAATACATCCTCCGATATGAGCTGCATTGTCGGTTGTTCCACTCTGGAATCCATGATACAGACTTCCTGCGATCATTAGAAAGATTCCAAATCCATCGAATCTCTGTCGTTGTTTTTTGCAGAATAAAAATATTGCTGCAAGAGCACCGACTAATCCAAATATCGCACCAGAAGCTCCTGCCGACAACACATCTTGCCCTATCATGCTGTAATATGCTACAGAAATGATACTTCCGGCAATGCCTGCTCCGGTATAAAGAATGACATACCGCACACTTCCGATTACTTTCTCCAAAGAAGATCCAAGGATCAAAAAAACTGCCATATTATTAAAGAAATGATCCCATCCAAAATGCAGATAATTTGACGTAAATAGTCTATAATATTCATGCAGTTTCTTTACCCTATATGCATTACAGGCAAATGAATCATAGATCTTGTCTCCATAAGTTTCTGTCAGAATAAAACAGATCAAATTAGCTGTAAAGATCAGAAGGGTTGCTTTATATTGATAGAGCGATTTCCAGAAATCCTTGACACTTTTATTATCTTTCACTTCTATTTCCGATTCTTGCCCTGCTTGACTTGCCTCATTCTGTGCTAATACTATGGATAATGGTCCATACAGATCATCGAACTGATCCTTTGGATCAAGAAATACTGGTTTATCATCCTGCGATAAGATAAGCGTCAACACAGCACAATCCATACCAAACAGCTGTCTTGCATGGTCTTCCAAATGATATAGATCTTCTTCTAAAATACTACTTCCATCCGGGTTCTTATCAAATATCACGAACACACATTTATTTCTTCCATTGATATTCTTTACATAACATGGCCCTGTTTCGGTATCATTTTTCATATATCCATGAATCCTTAACAATTCTATGATTTTCTGATACATAATTTCCTCCGCTTTGATTTATGTATCTACTATTATAACACAGAGGCTAGTCTTGTTTAAAATAAAACTCCTCAAGTCCGATCTTTATGCAATCTCCTTCTTTTAATACTGCTTTTTTATTCTTTTTCCCATTTAATTTTACACCATTGATCTTTATACCATTTGTCGAATCGAGATCTTCACAACATACATTTCCATCTTCTTTATAAAATCTTATATGTCTCCGACTGATCCCAGTTCCTTCTAATTGATGATCTGTTCCTTGTGTGGACCTTCCAATAACAAATCCATCGTCATCTAATACAATTTCTTTTTGTTCTGGATTCTTCGGAACCAGTCTTCCAATCGGTTCTTCCAGTAAAAGAACCGTCCTGTCATCCTCATCCTCTAACAGAATTGTTTTCTCATCCAATAATTCTGCAGCATTTTCTGTTTTCTGCCAAGAATCCACAAAGGTTTTTGGATTTTTGTTCTTTTTCCACAATTTATAACATCCATACACACTGACACCAAGACCTGCGATCGAAACTAGTGATCCGATCAAAAACAAATAATAAAATCCATATTCAAATATTTTTAATACAAAATAAACAATTCCCAATATGCTGCAAAAACAACCAACAACACTTATTATTTTCCCGATCAGAATTAAAATTCTTTTTGGTGTTTTTTCATAAATTTTGATTTCATCTTTTTCAGGAGAATCTTTCTCATCTCTTATGAGATCCGATAGATTCTCCTGCATATTTTGTGCTGATTTTGATTCTTCATTTTTTATTTTTTCTCTTAAAATTTCACTATTCATTTTCTCTGACCGAACTTCCAGATAATCTTTCATCTGCTCCATATTCGGTTTTTCTTTAATAAGAAAGCTGTGAAATTCATAATAAAAACGAACCCTCTTTTTATCATCTCCAGAAATATACTCGATACATTCTTCTATAAAGTCACGAAGCTGCTCATCAATCTTTTTTTCATACTCCGGCAGATAACAAAGAACTGGTCGATTTTCTTTATCCAGAAACATAGATTCCAAATCTAATTTTAAATGATCCAGCTCTAACAAATAGGAGGCTACCTGTTCAAAAACTTCCAAAAGATACGCAAAAAACAATTTCGGTTCTAGCATAGAAATCCTGTCTTTTAACTTTGTGTAAATACCTGTTTCATAATAATAATATTCTTCTCCATCTTCGATCCGGAATTCACATGGAAGAAGACACGGAAGTGTATGATTGTAAAGAATATTTTTTTCATATGTTAATTTCTGTTCTTTTTTAACAACATAATAACTGGAAAAACCTTCTCTAATCCATTGCTCCTTCAAGTGCATTCCACCTCCTGATCTGATCGATCTCAAAATCTCCCTGTGCCTGATCATTTCCTTCATATTCAAACAAACAGATTCCAAATATACTTAAGAAATCACCTGCCACAACTGCTGATCTTGTCTTTATTTTTGCTGAAACTCTAAGCGGTGTTGTCGATACTCTAACCGAACTGACTTCTGCCATAAACAGATGCCTTCGCAATTGTTCTTTCATCTCTTTTTCAGCTTTTGTATTTCCTGACTTGTTTGACGATATCACATTTCCAGTGATCAGCTTTTGATTTACTTTCTGATACGACAACTTTCCCGTATCATACTCTGCCCCTGTAATTTTAACATCTGCCGCTTTCTGCACTGCTTCTTCCATAATTCCTTGTGCGATCCCACAATTCATAAAATAAAACAGATAGCTAAAAAACATCCATAGCACCATCAAAATGATCGGAAGCAGCGCACTGATTTCAACCGTCATGTATCCCCCTGTTTTGCGCATCTCGTGCATGGCCTCATCCCCTTTAATGTACTTAGATCTACTTGTTTAACTGTTCTTTTTAACCCGCTGCAGCCAAGATCCGTGTGATAAGATTCCCCTTCTTTTGCGATATATACACAGGAAAAATCACCTTTTTCATGCTTGGTGCATTTATCACATGGCTTGTATTGTGTCCGCTTGTTTCTATATTTTTCTACATCTTCGTCAACAGAAATATCCAATGACAGATGTGTACAGGAGAGATCTTTATGATACACCGCTTCATGCGGTGTGATATAGACATAGCCTTTTTTTAATTCATCTCCGTCTGGTACATATCCTGTCATGGATTTTTGCCTTACACTTTGCTCATAGGATACTGTATGTGTTGATAAAAACGGCATTGTTTTGCGAATATAATAACGCACAGATACGATATATTCCCCTTTAGAGGTCAATGTCAGTCTACACGCCGCTGCCGCTCCTGCACTTCCTCCGATCAAAGCCGAATGGTCTAAAAACTTACGGTTTACCGCTGCCAGAAAAGCTGCCTTGGCACTAAATCCTGATAAGTCATTTCCAGATTTTTTCTTCTGCCTGATGCGATATTCATTAACTGCAGCCCTCTTTGCTGCCTCACAAGCACCATGAGAAATCTGTTGGTGGATCATCAAAATCTCTCCTGCACTTGTAAGCATCAAAAGAACGATCAAAAAAATGGGGACGATCAGACTCGCTTCCAATGTCATTGCACCTTCCTCATTTCCAGAAAGATCTGAGGCAGAGGAAGATGCTCTCTTGGATTTTTTTACGACGATCTTGTTGCTATTGTTATCATTTTGAACCGGATTCACCTTTGAGAAATGTTTTTGACAAGAGAACATCTTTCTCTGCCCCCTTTCTTTCATTCTGATCATTTAAATTTTAATACGTTACATATCGATACATTTTAAGATTTGTATATGTTGCGAATGGCAAGATCATTCCACCAAATCCGAGTTTTTTCAACTTCAGATTCTGCGTGATCTTGTAAGAAGAAATACATTGATCCAATTTAAAATCTGACACTTTTCTTCGGATATTTTGTTCCATCAGATCCATCATTCGAAAATATTTTTGACGTTTATCTTTTTGTGATATCAACAGTAATAACAAATAATCCTCGTATGACATTCCCTGTTTCACAGGTTTTCTCTTGCAATTTAACGTTGCCAGTCCTGCAAAAGAAAGCTGCCAGTCTGAAGATGTTTTTACTGCTGGGATTTTTTTACCATCTGCAAGATTTCTTACATCGATCACTGATTCCCCATAAGCAAGTGCTAATAATAACAGATTCTTTGCAACCGCAACTGCTGGTGGAAATCCTGTAACTCCAAGAATTGACGCTGCTAACAATGCTGCTTCTTTTTCTTTGGCTGGATCTTGATATACACAAGCTGCATTCATCACAAATCTAAGTGCGATCATCCTCCAGAAAACCATTCCAAGATTCTCTTTTTCCGAATCTTTCCCTGCGATCAAATATTCAATCTCATATTTAATCCCGTCTTTTTTTGTTGTATCTGTCAGAAAATGAAAATATTTTGTTGCATATAAAACTACCGGTAATTCACTTGCAAAGGAATCCGTTGATGCTGTTTTTTCGAATTCATCTAATTCTTTTTCCACATCTTTTCGGTTCATAAAATTCCATACACTCTGCTTTGTTGTGTCTTTTTTGCCATAGACAATATTAATTGGAAGATCTGACACTTTTTTCTCTCCCATGATCAATGGGACCGAGCCTTCTTTTAACAATTTCATAAATCCTTTTCTCGGATCTTTTTTTACTGGTTCTGATGTTAGTGTTTTTTCATTTTCCGTTTCTTCTGCTTCTTCTTCCTCTTTTTGAATCTGATCCTTAATTCCTGAAAGCTCATTTTTCTGGTCTTCTCCAGCCCTGATCTTTTTGGTCAAATTTTTCAAAATATCACCTGCTGCTTCATATTGCATCTGCTGCCGAATCTGATATTTTAAAACTTCTCCTTTTTGTGCCGACAGATCAAGTATATCTGAAATTTTTGTACTTCCTGTTTGAAAGCGAAAAGGATCTCCATTCTGATCCAGACTTTCTTTCATGCGGTCTGAAAAATCTGTTTCGATCTTCTTGTGATATCTTGGATCCATCGCATAAATATGATACATATCCGCAAGCTCTTTCTGATAATTTCCTTTTGTATGAGAAAGCCCAGACATATAAATACCCATCGCCTTTCCCCTCGCTGTATACATATAGATTCCTTCCACACATACGCTGATCAACAGTAAAAAAACAAGAAATAACATTGCAAGAAATGCACTCATACTACCTTGCTCATCCCGGATCATTTGACTTGTCCTGTTTTACTGGTGATCGTTTTAAAAATGCTATCAACGACTTTCTTGATCTGCGTCTGGAAAATAATGACGAGTCCGATCAAAACTACAATGATCAAAATCACCTCAACAACACCCATTCCTGATTCATCTTTAAAAAAATGCTTTAGAAAATTTCTCATATGTTTTACCCCCTGACCTTTTATGAAAATGTAGCTAGTGCTGGAAACATCAATAATACTAAAATAACAACCAACATTACCATCATCGGTGCGAGCAGTTTTGTGCTTGCTTGTTCTCCTTTCCTTTTTGCATGTTCTTTTTTCTCAAAAAAAGCTCCTTCTTCCTCTTCTTTTAACCTTAGAAACAGATCCGTTGAACCTCTTGTAATACTCTGTACGAGCAGAACAGATAATTTTTGATAAGAAGACAACCCAATCTTTTTGCCCATCTCACCAAATGCTTTTGTCTGTGGAACTCCAAATGAAATCTGTCTGCATGTTTTTTTGATCTGTTCATATACGAAGATTTCTTTTTTGTTTCCTCTTCTTTGTTCTTTCTCGTATTCCGTCGCTACTGCTTCCAATGCAGCCACCACACTCATTCCTGTCCCCAGAAATAAGATCAAATGTTCTATGATCTGTGGATACTCCTCCATAGATTGTTCCAATGTCTGTATTCTTTGTTCCTTGTATTTTTCATTTTCGTGATACCAGAAAAATATGATCACTGCAATCCCCAGAAATAAAATTGCAGGAATCTGACTTTCATTTTCCGCAGGTAAAAGTCTGCCCTGCCGGATCACATCTGGAAGATAAAACTGCTCCTTCGTAATATGTTTTTCTTCCAGTTTCTTAAGATCCGCAATGATCTTTTGTTTTTCTGATACCTTTTTCCCTGAATTTCCAGGAACTACACAGACAGGAATCTTTAAGATCCTTACTTCTCCTTGACATTCCATCCTTGCATCAAGATTCAACAGATAGTCTTTTTTGACATTCTTCGAAAACACATTGCCTTCTTCATCGATGACTGTAGGATCATCACTCTGCCATTGTACCGCAATATTTTCCCCAGGTATCTTTACTGGCATTTCAAGATTTCGTTCCACTTCATTTAATGATTTGTTTTTCGCCACAAGATGTTTCCTTAAATAAGCTTCTCCTCTGTCAAATGCCTGCGTGATCTGGGCTTTTGTATATCCTTTTGGATGAATTTCCAAGGTGTAAATATCATCATCGCTTTTTGTTTTAATACGAATCTGTTGCTCTGTAACTTCGCCGCCCGTTTCATCTCTCGTGATCAGAATTCTACGGTCCTGACTGAAATAAAAGATTATGGTCAGAAAAAGAACGATAAGAAAAATAATAGTCGCCACGCTTATGATCTTCACCTGTTCATACAGACTCTTCCTTACTTTCTCATCTAATTGTTTCTTTGTTCCTATGAAACAGGATCCTATCTCTGCTTTTCTTTTTTCTTTGAGTTCTTCTGGAAGTTTTTCCACGATCTTATTAATCCATTGAAACTTAAATTTCAATCTCAGTCACCCTCTCTGCCCATATATCTGCGATCCACAGACATAAAAGAGAAATCACTGCGACTAAAACTCCGGCAAAACTCTCATATAGTATGTCGAAATATCCAGGATTTGCAATCCTTACATAAATGAGAATAAAATATGGCATGACAGACATGATCTTTTTCTCCATTTGTTTTGCCGCGATCATCGTGTGAATCTCTTCTTTTGTCTGGATTGCCTGACTTAAATGTTCTATCGTATTTTCCGTGATCTCAATCAGATTCCCACCACTTTTTTTCGCAATTGATATGACCTGTGCAAACTGATAAAATTCTTCCAGACCTACATGTTCCGCCATATCAAAAAGCAGATTATCCACAGGTTCGTTCATTTTGAGCTTGTTTATCAACAATTGAAGTTCTTTTGCCAACAAACTGTGTTCTTCATACATCTCCAGATCATTTTTTGCTGTTTTCAATGCATTTTCAATAGAGTATCCTGCAGATAAACTATTTCCAATAGAAATCATCATTTCACGGAATTCCTTTCGCAGCTTTTCCTTCTCCCGATGCACCTTATGAATTCTTTGTTGTTTCATAAAAACAAACAAATATGGAATCAAAAGAATCGCAAATGCAATTCGGTCAAAAAACAGCCATGCGATCATCACGATATAGCAAATTCCCTTAACCAACTCTTGCTTCTCATATTTCCACAGGCTGATCTCTTGCTTTAAAAGATTCCATAAGTTTCTGATATGCTTCATACTGACCATACTCCTTTAACTTCTTCTGATCACATAATTCTGATCTCATTGTAAGTTCATCATCTTCATTCATCTCAAACAACGGATGTAATGCTACCTGACTCGCCGCCATACCAGTAATCTCTGAAATCTCCATCAGTTTTCGACTTCCGTCAAAGCTTCTTCCAAGATGAATGATCACATCGATTGCAGATGCCATCTGCCCACGGATCGCTTCTACTGGCATATCGACTCCCATCAAGACCATCGTTTCGATTCGCTTAAGCATATCTTTACAACTGTTCGCATGTCCTGTCGAGATGCTTCCATCGTGGCCTGTATTCATTGCATTTAACATAGACAAGGCTTCTTCGCCTCGCACTTCTCCGACGATGATCCGGTCTGGCCGTGAACGTAATGCCGCTTTGATCAGTTCTTTCATATCGACCTGATTTTCCCCCGCTGCATTCGCATTCCTCATCTCTAACCGGACCAGATTATCAATCCCATTAAGTTTCAATTCTGCGGAATCCTCAATTGTTATGATCCTCTCATCTTTCGGGATACAATTTGACATTCCATTGAGCAACGTCGTCTTTCCACTGCCTGTTCCCCCCGAGATAAAAATGTTATAGCGCGCCCTTACAAGAATCTTCAAAAACTTCGCAATTTCTTCCGAAAATGCTTCCCGTTCACAAAGCCATGCTAATGTCATCGGTTCCTTTGCAAACTTTCGGATTGTCATCGTTGCCCCATCGATCGATATCGGCGGCAAAATGATATTTACTCTCGAACCATCGTTAAGTCTCGCATCCACAATTGGATTTCGTTCATTCACCATACGGTTCGCTCCTGATGCAACCTGCTGAATTACCTGATATAATTTTTCATTATCCGAAAAATGCCCAGGATATCGGTGCAGTTTTCCTTGCCGCTCAATAAAAATATTTTTATAGCCATTGATCATGATCTCCGTCACAGAATCATCTTCTAACAGATCTTGCAGAATATCCAATCTTCGAAGAGCATAAAAAACTTCCTGATTCAAGCGAATCTTGTCAGACAAAAGCAACGGATATTCTTCTGATATTTTCATGATCTCTTCCTGAATCACACCTTTTAAATGTTCGTCAGAAATCTCCTGTGAAAAATTCAATTTCTCCATTACTCTTTGTTTCAGCAATTCCTTCAAGGCCACTGCCCCCTTCCTCCTTTGTTCTTCCAGCTCTCAAGCATCACTTCTTCCCAGTTTGTCAATTTCCATACTCCATGTTTTCTCATCTGTTTTTGAAACTTCTTATATTCCATACACCCCAGATCTTGCCGCATAAGAGGGAGAAAAATCCGATCAAATAACCCAAAGAACTTAAGATCTGGCGGTGATGCGATGCCAATATCAAAAATAATACAAATTCCTGTTTCTCTTAATTTCTCCAAAAACCACTCATAATCCTGCATAGATAATTCTCGATAATCCAGATAACATGAAGCTCCCGCAAATCCTACACAACCATCAAACTTCTTCTGATGTTCCATAAAATATAGTACAATATCTTCTTTGTGTTCTTTGATATAAAACAACAAAAGGTCATCTGTCTCATCTTCTTCAAAGTGTCCATATGGTTGCATTCCAAAATAAATCCACCCATTCGAAGCTGCCATATTCCTTGCAAATGCCGATATCTCCAGTCTTGAAATCGGAGAATATACTCCAAAAATCCGTTCATTTTCAATCTGAGGACTTACATTCAGGCAATGATAGATTCCCGCTGCGATCTCTTTTGCACTCTGGCAATACATCCCACCCATAGATTCATTTGCTCCAATTCGGCAAACCGGAAAATCTCCATGATAATCCGTCTCTTCTGCCAGTACCAGGCATTCAAAATCTCCCTCTTGTTCCTGTTTAAAAAACATCTCCTCATCCGACGTAAATGATGCCGTCATCGGGAAATCTTTCTGGTGATTTAAGTATTCCATCAGCCGTTTTCCATACTGATGGTCTTTGTGATAAATACCGATTGAAATATCCTTCATAGTCCACCTCCTAACAGGCAGATCATGTACGCTGCAAGGATCCCAAATGAAAAATGTATCATTCCATCTTTCATAAGATCCCCATTCTCTGTCTCGTACATCAATAATCTCTTGTTATCCTTACATTGTGTTACATATTGAAATAAGCGAAATAATCGCAGATGGAAGTTCTTCCTCTTCCATAAAAAGATCACGGCATAAATACCGTTACATATAAATGACAAAATCAGAAACCGGGGCATTGCCCGTCCAATAGATATTGCACATACCATCAGCAGCTTCACATCTCCACCGCCAAGGCATCCAATATAGAATAATAATCCACAGCTGATCAGCACAACCAAAACTCCGATCATCATATCTGCTACCTTCATCCCAGAAACTCCTGCAAGAACCAGCGTGATCAACGCTCCCGTCCCATTGAGCTTATTCGGGATCTTGAAATCTCTGTAATCATAAATTGCTGCCATGATCAAAAATAATAGAATCCATATCTTCATCTTTCCTCCTTCCTTTATGTTCCATTATTTTACATCTATTTACAGTATTTGTCTAGTATTTTTTCTATTATTTTACAGAAATACAAAATCCAGTATTTTACTAGCGCACTTTACATCACATTATTACTGCAATAAAAACACCGCTGCCGCATACAACACAATAATTCCTGGAAGCCCCAACAGTGCACCTGTTCCAATGGACAAGATATTAAGATTGACTGGTGCTGTGATTCCTTTCCGCATACAAACAATGCTGATTCCATATACGATCATCGCACAAAAAGCTCCCCGCAGCAAAAGCACTAGCAAATATGCCGGTTTCTTTACAATTCCGATCATCAGACAGATCATACATCCCGCTGCCACTATGTAAAAGATCATTTCATTTTGTCCCATAAAAAAATCCCTCCTTATGTAATCTTATGTTACATAAGGAGAGATATTCGTTTCTTATATGCTCCTAAGCTTTTATGAAAATAAATTAGACAGCCAGCTGAAAATAGACTGGAAGAAAGCTGCGATCTTATCAAAGATTCCCTGACTTCCTCCAAGCTTATCATATAAATCTTTTGCTTGAGATTTTAACTGAGACACATTCAGATCAAGTCCTGAAATCTTATCCATCAGACTCTGTATCTTCGCTCGGTCTGCATCAGAAAGATTGATATTTAAATCTTTTGCAGACTCTTCAATCGCCTGTTTGATCTCAGATGGAGATGACAGATTATCTTTTGCAACTTTCTGTTTGACATCTGCGATCAGTTTCTCTGCATCGTCAGAACCGATATTTTCCGCAACTTCTCCCGTTGTGATCAACTCGTCTGTCGCTGCATCTTTGCTCTTTTCTGGAATCTTCTTTCCTGTCATTTCTTCGTAGGCTTTCATAACGCCAACCAATGCTGCTGTTCCAGAAATCTTAAATGGACCAGCTACTTTTACATCGGCATTCTTGATCCCTGCTGTGATCAGAGCATTTCGATACATTCCAGATGTGCAGTAAGAGATATTCTGTGTTGTGACATTCACTCCATTTCCATCATCTTTCTGTTCTACAGTCACAGAAGATAATGCTCTTGTTCCGATCACTCTGCTTGATAGATAGCTGTCCAAATATTCATGTTCATCTTTATTTGTTACAGTAATAACTTTATAGTCGCTATTATCATCTAAATCCAGAAGTTCTAACACTTTCTTTTTCTGGGAAGCTGTTAAATCAGCTCCAAGTGCCAGATATTTCTGATCAACGCTGTCTGCTTTGACAGTTACAGATGATAATGCCATTGCGACACAAAGTCCTGCTGCAAGGAATTTTCCAATAAACTTTCTCATAAATCCTTTTCCTCCTGCTTGTTAATTTCTTTCATCATAGCAAAAACATCTCTGTCTTTCAATATGCCAAAATCATAAGAATTTCTTACGAAAATTTATATTTCTTTAACTGCAGCTTTTTTCTTTCTTTGGGAAAAAAGCATGATCAGAATAATAATAACAAATCCCGCAACACTTAAGATTGCCCCTTCCTTAAACCCAGAAGATACATACGTTAGTGAAACTTTATGCTTTCCTTCCGGCACTTTCACTGTCAAAAATGCTTTCCCAAGTGCTTTTGTTTTCACTTTCTTGCCATCAATCTTCACCGTCCATCCTTTATCGTATGGAATTGAGAAAAATAACATCTGATCTTCCTGTGCATGGATCGTTCCACTTAGATGATTTCCTTTGGCACTGGTAAGTTTCCATGCATTTTCCTGCATTCTCTGTGCAAGTTCTTCCATCACTTCTTCATCAAGTTCCGCTGCTGTCAGTCTTACAACTCCAGACATTTCATTATCTTGTTTGAGTTGCATTTTGATGCGGATCTCATCACCTTTCTGCACGTTTCCAAGATAAATAATCTGTGAATCCAGCCTTCCCGTCAAAACCTGTTCTCCATTTTTCTCAATCACAGTATTTTCTACCTGGCTTCCATCAAAATGAATATACAACCGCCTTGTTTTTGTTGATCTGATCGTAAATACCATGTTATCTGGTCGGGCGGATGTATTTTCAAATACATATTCTCCATCACCATTATCGGATGTGATCTTACAATCGTTTAATTGCGGCTTAGCTGTTTTGACCATATGAAACAACTCATCAACATCAAATGCACTCGTTGCCAGATCATTTTGTACATAAAATGGATTATAATCTTCATAATCCCAAGTTTGTACCAAGTCATCCATCGTATAGGCAAGTGCTGTTCGATAAGGATTTTTATAAACCGTGACATTCCCAACACTTTCTTTTAGTGAAAATTCGGTATATTTCGTATCATATGGACGGTAAATCTGATATTTCATGGACATCAGATTATTTGTAAATGGCGTTGCACCTTCATATAAATATTCATTTACACCCGTGTAGAATCCAAGCTGATCCATCATATCGACAACGTTTCCCTGTGCTGTGGAACCAAACAATGTCATTCCATTTAAGGTATGCCAGATACTTTCATCAAGCATACGCCCACTGATCAATTCCATTCTTGTCTCTACATTTTTCTGATACTCTTTTTTTACTTCTGTGATAGCTTTGGTATCCTGAAAATAACTATCTGTATCGACGGTTCCATTTTCCTGAAATCCCATCACTGCCATCGCTGCGGTTTCTACTATAAATAAGAAACAGATCAATGTTGTAAATATTTTCTTCCTGAAAATCTTCTTCTGATATAATGCGAAACAAACCATATAAACTGCGATCGCTGCAACTGTTGCGTAAACCGTTTTCATTTCCAATTTCACTGTCGACGTTTTCATTGTGATTCCGATCAAAATACCGCATAGGATCACTGCAAAATAAATCCACAGTGAAACTTTTCTTTTGCCTCTTACCAACACACAATATCCTTCATACGCCATCGCAAGCAATGCAAAAATATACAAAAACGCAAAGCGGTTTGGAATTCCATACTGATCATGAAAACCATGCCAAACATAACCTAAGACAGGCATATTGAAACTAAAAAATAAAAATACAAGTAATAACAATCTTCGAATCTTATCGATCAGGCGAATTTCTCTAACTGCCAGATAAAATCCTGCCATTAATAAGGTTAAGATTCCACAATATAAATTGATCTTACTGTCATCTACCGCCATCGTAAGCGGTGTTGTCCCAAGAAAATGTCTGGAAAACAGATTTCCAAATGTTCCATACCATAATTCTTTTGGAAATTGTAATTTGGCTGAGGATGTCTGCATGATCCCAAGGTAAGCTGGCAGTAACACAACTGCTGCCATTACTCCAGATAACAGTGAATATCCTGCAAAGCGGAATCCATTTGTAAAAAATTCTTTGACATTTTTATGTGAATATAGTAAATACCACAAGATTAAAAATAAACATGTCATATAGGACATATAAAAGTTACACCATAAAGAAATAAATAATGCAAAACAATAAAGTCTTCCATCATGTTCTTTGATCAGCTTATCAATACCATACAAAATGAGTGGAAGCATCATCATGACTTCCATCCACATAATATTCCAACTGTAGCCAACCATATAACTGCATAATCCATATGCCATTCCGAACGCAACAATGGATATCTCATCCTTTCCACGGCGTTTTCTAAAATAAAATGCGGCTGTAAAGCAACACAGTGCGATCTTTAAGACATACAAATGACTTAATATCATCGTAAGCATTGATTTCGACACAAGTGCGATCACCAAATTTAGTGGACTTGCCAGATAATACGCCCATAGTCCAAGGAAATTGTATCCAAGACCTGCATGAAAAGAATAAAACATCGAATCCATGCTTTTTAATTTTTCCTGATAATCTGCAAAAAAGGGCAAATACTGATGCAATGCATCAACGATCAGAAATGATTCACTGCCAAATGGCTGTATCTTCTCTGCGATCGCGATTCCTTCTAATAGAAGAACCGGCAGAAAAAACGAGAGTAACAGATACTTATGAGTTTTCAGTATGTCTTTGATTTTGTTTGTCATGTCTGCTCCATTCTTTTACACGGTGATTGATTCCCATGATCATATGATATCTTTTTTTGATCATGGATGCGATCGAACCATGGGTCAATTCCGTAACATTTCCCCCATGTCTTCGATAATAAATAAGAGGTTCCTCCAAAAATACAACTTTCCCGAGTTGTTCTGACAGCAATCCGATCCATTGGTCATGAATCCAGATGTCATCTGGAATCGGCAGAATTCTTTTCATTGCGGATCTTCTGACTGCCATACAGCATCCGATATAGGAATTCTTTTTCATATTCTTCCAGAAGCCTGTTCCGCTATTTCTCCACTCAAAAGTGGTTTGATCTAAAGATGAAAGTTTTTCATCTACAATCTGTGCATCATGAACAACTGCCATCACTTTCGGGTCTTCAAATACACGCTCAATCTCTCTCATTTTATTTTTTTTCCACACATCATCCTGATCAGATAAGAAGATGATCTCCCCTCGACAATGCTTAAATGCATTCTCAAAATTTTTTACGACACCCTTCCCAGGTCCTTTAATTATGCGGATTCTTTGGTCGTTTCGGGCCCAATCCTCAAGTATTGCTTCTGATCCATCACTAGCATCATCCACTGAAATGATCAGTTCATCTGTCTCTTCCATATTATCAAGAATCGATCTTATTTGCTCATCTATATATTTCGCGCCATTATAAAAGGCCATTGCCACAGATTTCATACTAATTTCCTTCCTGCGTATTGATTTTCTTGAAATATTATACCATATCTTATATAATAATTCTAAGACAAAGGCGTCATTGAGAAAAAGAGGCGTTTTCCGACCTCTTTTTGTTTTATCTTTTGGGATGTGCCAACACCCATTTGAAGAAGATACCCTCTGTTTTAAACACACATATCATTATGACTTATAAGGAGGAAACAAAATGTCATACGTAGATGAAGTGATCGAGCAGGTAGTTGCTCAGAACCCAGCAGAACCTGAATTCCATCAGGCTGTTAAAGAAGTTTTAGAATCATTAAGAGTCGTTGTTGAAGCGAACGAAGAAGCTTTCAGAAGAGATGCTCTTCTTGAACGTCTTGTAAACCCAGAACGCCAGTTCAAATTCCGTGTACCTTGGGTAGACGACAAAGGACAGGTTCATGTTAACACAGGTTACCGTGTACAGTTCAACAGTGCGATCGGACCTTACAAAGGTGGTTTAAGACTTCACCCATCTGTTAACCTTGGAATCATCAAATTCTTAGGATTTGAACAGATCTTCAAAAACTCTTTAACAGGACTTCCAATCGGTGGTGGTAAAGGTGGATCTGACTTCGATCCTAAAGGAAAATCTGACCGTGAGATCATGGCATTCTGCCAGAGCTTCATGACAGAGCTTTGCAAATACATCGGAGCAGATACAGACGTTCCTGCTGGTGATATCGGAACTGGTGCAAGAGAGATCGGTTACATGTTCGGTCAGTATAAGAGAATTCGTGGACTTTATGAAGGAGTTTTAACAGGTAAAGGTTTATCTTATGGTGGATCTTTAGCTCGTACAGAAGCTACAGGATACGGACTTCTTTACTTCACAGACGAAATGTTAAAATGTAATGGTAAATCTATCAAAGGTGCTACAATTGCTGTTTCTGGAGCTGGTAATGTTGCTATTTACGCAATCGAAAAAGCTCAGCAGTTAGGTGCTAAAGTTGTTACAGCTTCTGACTCTACAGGATGGATTTATGACAAAGATGGTATCGATGTTGAATTATTAAAAGAAGTAAAAGAAGTAAAACGTGCTCGTTTAACAGAATACGCTGCTGCTCGTCCAAGTGCTGAATATCACGAAGGAAGAGGAGTTTGGTCTATTCCTGTTGACATTGCTCTTCCATGTGCAACTCAGAACGAATTACACTTAGAAGATGCTAAACAGTTAGTAGCAAACGGATGTTACGCAGTTGCAGAGGGTGCTAACATGCCTACTACATTAGAAGCTACAGAATACTTACAGAAAAACGGAATCTTATTCGCACCTGGTAAAGCTTCTAACGCTGGTGGAGTTGCTACATCTGCTCTTGAAATGTCTCAGAACAGCGAAAGATTAAGCTGGACATTTGAAGAAGTTGATGGAAAATTACAGAACATCATGGTTAACATTTTCCACAACTTAGATGACGCTGCAAAACGTTACGGAATGGAAGGAAACTATGTAGCTGGTGCTAACATTGCAGGATTCGAGAAAGTCGTAGATGCAATGACAGCTCAGGGTATTGTTTAATCCTTAAGAAGAAAGAAGAATGTTCCCGTGGGACGGAATGTTCAATTAAAATAATGTCATGTGTATGTAGAAAGCGGAGATCCTTTTATGGATTCTCCGCTTTTTGGGTTTTATTTATTTGCTTTTAATTTCGGTGTTCTTATGATCTGTACGAGCAATGGAATAACCATGATAAACCATACGATCGGTTCTGCTACGATAACACCTGCATATCCCATCAAAGGAACTAATGTAAATGCGATCACCACTTTTCCGACCATTTCTAATCCACTGGATACTAATGGTGTAATCTGATCCCCGATTCCTTGCATAACATTTCTTACTATGCTGATGACCGCTGGCACATAATAAAAGATCGTATTAAACTTCAGGTAATTTGTTGCATTTACAATGACTACATCTTTGTGACTTCCTGTAACCATATGGACTAACTGCGGTCCGATCGTATAACTTGCGATCATCGCAAAAGTTGACCAGACACATGTATAAATGATCGCTAGTTTCATACCTTCCTTAATTCTGTCAACTTTCCCAGCTCCCATATTCTGACCACAGAATGTTGCCATCGTCTGGCCAAAGACACTGAACATGATCATATATATTTCTGTGATCTTTCTTGCCGCTGTATGGGCTACGATAATTTCCTGCCCAAGCTTATTGATCGCTGTCTGTAATGTAAGTGATCCGATATTCACAAGAGAACTCATAAATCCCATAGACATTCCTGTCGCCAGCATTTCTTTGATCATTTTAGATTCCACATCTTTAAAATCATTTTTATTCAGACGTAATAATTCATACTTATGAATCATATAAAAGCAACAAATGACCAATGCGATAAACTGTGCCAACACAGTTGCTGCTGCCGCACCCCATGTTCCCGTTTTCCATACTGCAACAAATAAAAGATCCAGTACGATATTTAATCCTACAGAAATCGCAAGGATCAATAATGGTGTTAACGTATCTCCGATGGCACGCATCACCGCCATCAAAATATCATAAAACATCGTGACCCATAAACCAATGATAATGATCAGTATATATTGTTTCGCTTCGATAAATAATTTACCTGGAACATTCAAAAATCTTAAAATCGGATTAATAAATACCGTTCCGATCAAGATTAAAATAGCAGAAACGATCACTCCTAACACAAGTGCGATCGCAAATGATCTTCGAACTCTCTTTTTATCACCTGCTCCAAATTTCTGTGCTGTAATGATCGCAAATCCATTGGCCAGACCTAATAAGAAACCAACGATCAAGTTACTGATCGTTGTCGTTGCACCAACTGCAGCAAGTGATCGCTCTCCAAGAAAACTTCCGACAATTCTTGTATCAGCAAGACTGTATGTAAGCTGTAATAAGTTTCCTAAAAATACTGGAATCGCAAATCCTAAGATCAATGTTGAAATCTTTCCTTTTGTCAGATCTTTCATGATCGATCCTCCGCTTTCTGTAATCTTCCATCTCCATCGATCACAACTTTCATTCCTTCATTGATATCTCTTTCGTATAGTAATTTATCTTCCATGAAGATTATTGTTTCTTCCTTCGTTATTTCTTCTTTTAAATATACTTTATCTTTGATTTCCTGTCCTTCCGGGCGGCCTTCACAACCGAAGTCTGGTTCTTCGATTCTTGTGACGTAGTATGTGTCCATATATTGTTTTTCCTTCTTTCTTTGTTATGTTTGAAAATTTTTATTTTAGCATAAATGATGTTGTTAGGACAGTATAGATTGCATTTCTTTTGCTAACCACTACGATTTCCTATATTTCCACATCAAAACCGAACCAATATAAGAAACCAAAACCATTACAATTGATATCACTACTGCATTCTTTAAAAACACCTGACTCCCCGGAATTCTTGGTATTTTTCGTATTGCATAAAAGATCAATCTACCTCCTACATAGCAAACTAAAAACAATGGCAATCCTACGAGTCTGTTTCTTATATTTTTTAAATGTAGCATGAGATTTACTGGAATCTGAATTGACATGCATAAGAAACTTACTACAACGATCCATTGAATCACTTGCTTTACTTCATAGAACGGAACTTCAACATTGAGAACGCCAAGTGCTCTTCCAATCAAAAATATGATGGTCATAATTGCTGTCGCTACAATTCCAAGAAGATACCTCATACCAACTTGTTTCCTTCCACTGACTGGTAAGATCTTGCAATACTGATTCCATCCACAGGCTTGATCATCAATCATTGTGTCATTAAGCTGAATTACAAGAAGTGCTGACAAAACAGCCCCGCCAGTACCAAATCCAAAAAATCCTATGATCATCTGAAGAACTAAAAGTATCCAAATCACATATTTAATTCCACATTCCATAATCCTGCATTTGTATTCTAAACACAAACCTTTCACACTGCGCCCTCCTTATTGATCATTCCGCTTCTCGTATAATTTGCAACTCAATACACCTGAAAAACACCAAATGATAAATAGCAAAATCATAAATACAATGGTCGGGAATGGCAGATTTAATAACAATTGCTGCAACCTATATGGGTAAAGCATTCCAAGAAAACATACGATCATCGCTGCAGATACCCTTCCTTCGTCATATCCATATCTGCACAAAATCGGAAATACAAATATCATATCCAATGTACCGTTAATCCATATAGCTTTTACAACACGACCAATAAAGTAAATATTGATTCTGCCCACTATCATCTTCTGGCAGATCATACTTCCTGCAAAAACTAAGATACTCGCGATTATCACGATCCCAAAACCAAAGATATATTTTGAAACAACAATCTCCCTTCCATTGATTGGAAATGTTGCTCTGTACATATCCCAATTTGATTTTTTTTCATATTCTACCGAATGCATTAGAATATAGAAAATCGTTATTACTGCCCAATATATCCAAAAAGATTCATCAAGGAAAAAGTCTGTATTTTTTATAATTGGCAGCAATACTCCTAACCCCAGCATTGCCAGCATATGTATCCGATACTGACTCCACAAACTATACCATTCTTTTCGTATTAATCCTTTCATACCCACACTTCCTTCTATTCTTCCTGTCCTTTTGAGAGAAATACGATAATTTCTTCTAATGTTGCCGTATCTGTCTTATAATCTTTCGGCATCTTCAATTTATCTACCAACGCTTCAACTCCATATGAATTTTTTCTTACCCCTTTGACTGCCTGTTCATCAAATTCTTTCAGCTCTTCTTTGGAACATTTTAAAATTCCATATTGTTCAATCAAACGGTCTTTTTCTTCATATAATTTCAAACTTCCCTGATCGATATATGCAATATAATCACAAAGTCTTTCCAAATCACTCACGATATGAGAAGATATTAAAACAGACTGATCTTCTGCCCTTGTAAATTCATAAAGAATATCTAAAATCTCATCTCTCATAAATGGGTCTAGTCCGCTCGTTGGTTCATCTAGAATTAACAGTTTTGCATGATGTGAAAGTGCCACCGCAATTGCAAGTTTCATCTTCATTCCTTTCGAGTAATTCTTAAACTGCTTTTTCCATTTTGGAAGTTCAAACTGATCGATCAATTCATAATATCGTTTTTCATCCCAGTTTCTATAAATATTTTTCATGATATTGTTCATCTGGTCTGCTGTCACATATTCTGGAAATGATGGCTCATCCAGAACGACTCCAATATCCTGTTTTGTCTCTGTAAAATCTTCCTCAATATTCTTTCCTAACACATAGATTGTTCCGCTGTCTTTGTGAATCATATCCATAATCAGACGGATCGTAGTACTTTTCCCTGCCCCATTCTTCCCGACAAGTCCAAGAATACAACCTTCTGGTAGTGAAAATGTCATATCTTTCATTTCAAATCCTTTAAATGACTTTGATACATTTTGTAATTCTAATGCATTCTTCATTATTCATCCTTTCCAATGATCTTGATCATATCGATCAGATCATCTTTTGTTAACCCGCATGTTCTTGAAAGCTTCACTGCTTTCTCCAAATATTGTTCTACCTTCTTTAAATTCTCCTCCTTGATAAGCTCCAGATTCTTCTCCGCCACAAAACAGCCTTTTCCTGCCACAGAATTAATAAATCCATCTTTCTCAAGCTCATCATACGCCCTCTTTGTTGTGATCACACTGATCCTTAAATCCTTCGCAAGTCCACGAATCGACGGAAGCATTTGTCCAGCTTCTAATTCTTCTGTAATGATCAGATTCTTGATCTGTTCATAAATCTGTTCATAGATTGGCTGATTCTTGGCATTGCTGATTATGATTTTCACTTAATTCTCTCCTTTCTTTGTTTTACTGTATATGTACAGTATATACAGTTTGATTTGTAATTGTCAAGAGGGCAAACAAAAAGAAAAGAACCTGCCATAAGACAGATTCTTCTCCACAAACTATGTTATATTTATAAAATTATTAGCTGATCTTTAAGTCTGATAAATCGATATCTTTCTCTTCTGATGCATCCTGCTCTACTGGTTTTCTCTTTAAGAACTGAAGTAATACAGCGAATACGCAAGATCCAACTAACAGTGCTAACATCCAGTACTGTGGATAATTAAATCCTGGAAGTGCGAATAATCCACCATGAGGTACAGAAGATGTTACATTCAGTGCTGCACAGATTGCTCCACCAACTCCGGCTCCAACTCCTGTACAAATCGTGATACGGATCAGGTCATTTAAAATAATTGGGTATGAACCTTCTGTGATCATACAGCAACCCATAATAAATGCTGATTTTAAGTTATCTACTTCTTCTTTAGAGAAGATATCTCTCTTTAAGATTCTGGATAAGAAATATCCGATTGTCAGTCCGAATGGTGCGATCATAGATGCCTGCATCAAGATAGCTACTGGTCCACCGATTCCTTCTGATAATAACCCACAAACGAATGCGTAAACTACTTTGTTGATAGGTCCACCATAGTCAACTGCTGATAATACACCAACAATGATTCCAAATGGAATGATCATGCTCATATTTGTCTGCATGTTTTCAAGCATTCCTGTAATTGCATTTGTCAGCATTAAAATAGGAATACCTACGATATATTTCATCAAAGCACCTATAATCAGTGATCCAAGTAATGGTAAGATTAACTGTGGTAATAATCCTTCTACCCATTTTGGTACTTTTACAACTTTTAAAAGCCATACAGAAAAATATCCTACTAAATAACCACTGACTAATCCACCTAAGAATCCATATCCGGCATCTTTACAAAGCAAACCAAGGATAACACCCGGTGCGATTCCGGCTTTATCTGCGATACTATAGGAAACACCCGCACAGATAATAACTGGTAAGAATCCTAATCCTGTTCCACCCAAAGATGTTAAGAAATCAGGAAAACTAATCTGTTTTGTGAAATCATCAACACTTGTTCCACCAGCGATATTACCAATTACCATTAACATACCTGCTGTACATACAAATGGAATCAGATAAGAAATCGCGGTCATCATATGTTTCTTAATCTGTAAATTCTTCATATTTATTACCTTCCTTTCGGCATCTGTACAAGCTGCTCAATTTTCTCAATTAATTTATTTGGAGACATAACAACTGTTTCTGTTGGTACTTCGATCATCTTTTTGCCAGCAAAGCGTTCCTTACCCTTTACGTTTACGTCCACTGCTAAAATGACAACATCTGCTTCTACAATATCTTTAGGGTCTAATTCATCTTCAATTCCGATAACTCCCTGAGTTTCCATGTGAATTTCATGACCTCTTTTTTTTGCTGCTTCCATTAATTTTTCTCTCGCAATGTATGTATGTGCAATTCCTACAGTGCACGCTGCTACTCCAACTATTTTCATAAGTAACTCTCCTTTCCTAGGCAAAAACCTTCTTGATATCTTCAACAGAATGGGCATTTAAGAGCTGTTCTACTGCTTCATCACTTGCAATTCTTCCAGCAACCTGAGCCAGCAATTTTAAATGCTCTAAAGAATTTTCGCTGTCATCTCCAACTGCAAATAAGAAAATAACTTTTACACCTTTGCCATCATTTGTTTCCCATTGAATTTCATTGTTAAGTTTCGCAATTGATATTCCCACTTTAGATACAGAACTGCTCTTGCCATGTGGAATTGCGATATAATTCCCAATGCCCGTAATTCCCTGGCTTTCTCTTAATAACACATCTTCATAAAATCCTTCAGCGTCATCAATATATCCTGCATCCAACAGCATTTTTATCATCTTTTTTAATGCATCTTCTTTATCCACTGCATCAAGTTCTGTACAAATAATTCTTTCATCTAAAACGCTCTTAATGTCCATGTTGCACCTCTTCCAATGTTTTGTTTCTTCTTACAGCTTGTAATATTTCATCTTATCTGCATCGTTAAACAGATCGATCTTCTGATTTACAACTTCTTTCATTGCATCAATACTTTCAAGATATAAATCAAATGGTTCACGAATAACTGGATCATTTCCTAATGTCTTTCTTAACTGCTGATAAAATGCATCTTTGATGTCAGAAGAAATATTAATCTTATTAACTCCTCTTTTTACTGCTTCTGCAATCTCTGAATCTGGGTTTGCAGATCCACCATGAAGAACTAATGGAATAGAAACTGTATTTTTAATTTCTGTAAGTAATTCCTGCTCTAGATGTGGAACGAAATCTTTTGGATAAATTCCATGTGCTGTTCCGATTGCAATTGCCAATGTGTCACATCCTGTTTCTTCTACAAATTTCTTTGCATCTTCTGGTTTTGTAAATATGATTTCTTTAGAACCGATCTCTCTGTTTCCTGAATCTTCTTTAATATCACCGATTGTTCCAAGTTCTGCTTCAACAGATACTCCTAAAGGATGTGCTACTTTAATAACTTCTTTTGTGATCTTAATGTTGTCTTCAAATGATTCGCTGGAAGCATCGATCATAACAGAAGTAAATCCGCAACGGATCGCTCTCTGTACCTGTTCCATTGTTGCTCCATGATCTAAATGAATACACATTGGAACATGAGATTTATTTGCTCTGTCCTTACACATTTCAATGAAGCTGTCTCCCTGGAACTCCAATTCATTTGGATGAATTGCTAAAATTACAGGTGCCTGTTTTTCTTCACAACACTCAACAACCGCATTTAAGATCTGTCCTGTTCCAATATTGAAAGCAGGAACTGCGAAATTATGTTCATTGGCTACAGATAAAAGTTCTTTCATGTTCATTAACATATCAATTTCTCCTTTTATGTCAAGTAATTTTTAGTGACTTTCAACAAAAAATTTCTTTAGCGCGCTTTTGCTTTGTTTAATTTTTGTAATTTTATATTAAGCTCTCTGATGACATTTGTCAATCTTTTTATGAAATTTTTTTTTATATTTTTTAATTTTTCTATAGACTTCCGTGAAAAATCATGCTAATATTTACTCGAAAACAAGATTTTATAAAATTTTATTTCATCATTACGAAAGATTTTTTCTTAAAGCTTTTTTTAGCAATACTACTTATTAGGAGGTTCTTTATGAAACAAGAAAAATACATCGGACATTCTTCTCAGATATCCGGAGTTGAAGAATATCGATGCCTAAATGGAAAAAGCGATGGAATGCATGTCCTTCATATTAGGAACGGACTTGGAATGGAATTAATGATAAACGCGGATCGTTGTGCCGACATTTCCCGTTTATCACTCGATGGAAAAAACTTAAGTTACACATCCGTTGTTGGTAATGTAGCTCCTGATTATTTTTCCATTGATTCCGATGGGTTTGGATTTTTAAAATCATTTAACTGTGGTTTTATCACAACCTGCGGTTTTGATAACATCGGAAATCCTAACGAAGATGAAGGTACTCTCTACGGTTTACATGGAAATGTTGGAAATATTCCTGCAGAGTACATCTATCATACAGAAGATGCAACTTCTATTGAAGTTCATGCAATCATCAAAGATCATGCAATTTTCGGTAAAAAGTTCACGTTACATCGTACTTATGTTATTTCAAAAACAGAAAATACCTTTGCATTACATGACAAGATCGTAAATGAAGGATCTGCTCCTTCTCCTCTTATGTATATGTACCATATGAATATTGGATATCCTCTGTTAACAGAGAATTCTGAATTCTACATTAATTCATATGAAGTTGTTCCAAGAGATGAAGAAGCGAAAAAAGGATTGGCTCAATGGAATCAAATGATCCCTCCAACACCTAATTTTGCGGAGCAATGTTTCTACCATCATTACCATACAGATCTTGCAAAAATGATGGTTTATAACAAAGACATTGAGAAAGGAATTCAGATTTGTTTTGACACAAAAGAATTTCCACAGAATCTTCAATGGAAAATGATGGGTGAAAGGGATTATGTCCTTGGTTTAGAGCCTTGTACTGCTGATCTCGATGGTCGTCATACGATCAAAAAGAACTCTGAAATCCTTACTTTAGAACCAGCTGAATCCAAAGATTTTTCAGTCAATGTTCATTTATTTAACGACAAATCCCAATGGGAATCTGCCAAATAAAATTTTTTAATCAATTATTTATATATCACAAAAGGAGGCAATTATTATGTCAACAATTAAAGAAGTATTTGAAGCCGGAAAAGGAATTTTACAGTTAACACCAACATGGGTACCTCGTGGATTTAACGAGCCTGGTCATCGTTTACGTCTTCATCCTGATGATTATTATGCTTTTGGTATGGACCGTGGTGGTATCTGTGAGCGTTGGCTTGGCTCCATCAACCGTGCATTAAACGGTCCAAAAACTGGTGAAACAGAAGGTATGAGTTACGTTCTTGTCAATAAAGAAACAAAAGAAAAAGTCTTATTCAAAGATTTCATCGATGAATTAGGTGCAGACCTGATCGGTGATACTTTGATGGAGAAATACGGTACATGGCCTGTTTTCGCCAAATTATATGACTATGACAAACCTTTATTCCATCATTTACATTTAAAAGAAGAAATGGCTAACCGAATCGGTATGCATGGTAAACCAGAATCTTATTATTTCCCACCACAGTATAACGCTCCTTATTTAGGAAGATTTCCATTAACATACTTTGGTTTTGATCCTTCTACTACAAAAGAAGAAGTTATGGACTGCTTAAGAAATTATGATGTGAAAGACAACCGTATCACAGAATTATCCAGAGCTTACCGTATCAAACTTGGAACTGGATGGTATACTCCTGCTGGTGTTATCCATGCTCCTGCTTCTGTTGTAACATTCGAACCTCAGTGGAACAGTGATGTTAACACGATCATGGAAAATGTAACAATGGGTGAAGTTAATCCTCATAACTTATTAACAGACTGTGCTCCAGAAGAAGAAAAAGATGATCTTGAAGCAATCTTCAATCAGATCGACTGGGAAGAAAGTACTCGTGCGGATTATAAAGAAACTTACTTCCGTGAGCCAAAGATCAAATCATCTACAAATGAAGCTGTTGAAAAATGGGTTGCTTATGCAAATGATTATGTAGCCGCCAAAGAAGTTACTGTACTCCCTGGACAGACATATACTTTAACAGATCAGTCTGCTTATGGTCTTGTTGTAACACAGGGACATGGATTCTTCGGAGACTTTGAATGTGAAGCTCCTGGTTTACTTCATTTTGATGATATCTCAGGTGATGAATTCTTCATTTCTGAAAAAGCTGCAAAAGCTGGTATCGTTGTGAAAAATACAAGTACTTATGAGCCTCTGGTTCTGCTTCAGAACTATGCAAACAATAACCCTGAAGTTCCTGCTGAAAAATAGGAGGCTGTTATGAATAATAAATTTGGAGTGGATAGTTTTATCTGGGCTGAAAGTTTTAGTGAAAAAGATTTATGGATCATCCCAAAAGCAAAAGAATTAGGTTTCGAAGTCATTGACTTTGCAATATCCAACCCCTTCACTTTCCCTACGGAGAAAGTGAAGGAATCCTTAAAGGAAACTGGAATTGACTGTGTATGTACAACAACTTTAACAGAAGAAACCAATCCAATTTCCCCTGATCCTGCGATTCGTAAAAATGCACTGGATGCAATGAAAAAATGTGTTGATATCTGTAATGAATTAAATGCCCCAATTCTTGGCGGTGTAAACTATGCCGCATGGGGATATTTGACCAAAAAACCTCGTACTCAGGACGAATGGAACTGGGGCGTTGAAAATATGAAACAGGTTGCAGCTTACGCAAAAGAAACCGGAAATGTCACGATCTGTGTGGAATGTGTCAACCGTTTTGAAACACATTTCTTAAATATTGCAGAAGATGCTGTCGCTTTCTGTAAGGCTACTGGCATGGATAATGTAAAAGTGCATCTTGACTGTTTCCATATGATCCGTGAAGAAAAGAGCTTTTCCGAAGCTGTCAAAACTTGTGGAAAACAATACCTTGGTTATGTCCATGTAAATGAAAATGACCGTGGAATTCCAGGTACTGGTCTTGTTCCATTCAAAGAATTTTTTGAAGCAATCAAAGAAATTGGTTATGATGGTCCACTTGTAATCGAATCTTTTGACCCAAGTTTTGAAGAATTAGCTGGTAACTGTGCAATCTGGCGTAGTTTTGCAAAAACTGGTGAAGAACTTGCTGTCAAAGGACTTGCAAACCTGAAAGCCATTGCTGAAACTGTTTAATTTTGGAGGTATGTACTTATGAAAATAGCGATCGGATGTGATGAAGCCGCTTATTCTTTAAAAAAGATCATCATTGATCATTTATCAAACCGTGATGATGTTGAACTAAAAGATTTTGGTGCCGAAGCAGGTGAGGTTGTTTTATACCCTGATGTTGCAAAAGTCGTAGCGGAAGCAGTTGCTTCTGGCGAATTTGAACGCGGAATCCTTGTATGTGGAACTGGTATCGGAATGTGCATCACTGCAAATAAGATTCCTGGAATCCGTGCAGCTGTCTGCCATGATCCTTTCTCTACAGAAAGATCAAGAAAAAGCAACAATGCACAGATCATGTGTATGGGTGAAAGAGTTATCGGCCCTGAACTTGCAAAATATCTTGTTGATATCTGGCTCAAATGTGATTTTGCCGGCGGCGGATCAACTCCAAAAGTAAACCGTATCAATGAAATTGATGCTGAATATAAAAAATAGAAAGGACTCATTTTATGAACCGAATTTATAACAATCCAGATTACATGGTGGAAGACATGACAAAAGGATTTTTAAAGGCAAACAAAGATCTTATTGCTGAGACAGAAAATCCTCAAGTTGTAAAATACAAAAAAACTCCTGTTCCTAATAAAGTAGGTATTGTAACCGGAGGTGGTTCTGGACATAAGCCTGCATTTATTGGTTATGTTGGAGAGAACCTTTGTGACGCGGCAGCAATTGGTCAAATCTTCTCCTCCCCTACTGCAAAAGCATTTTTAGATGCGATCAAAGCTGCCGATTGTGGCAAAGGTGTTGCTTGCCTGTATGGTAATTATGCTGGCGATAACATGAACGTTAAAATGGCTGTGAAAAAAGCGAAAAAAGCTGGTATTGAAGTAAAAACTGTTGTTGCAAATGATGACTGTGCCTCTGCACCTAAAACAGAATTAGAGAAACGCCGTGGTGTTGCCGGAGAAGTTCTGATGTGGAAGATCGGTGGTGCCAAAGCTTCTATGGGGGCAGATTTAGATGAAGTTATCGCTGCTGCCCAGAAAGCGATCAATAACACTCGTTCCATCGGTATCGGAACAGCTCCTTGTACCATCCCTGCTGTCGGACATCCAAATTTCCAGATTGAAGATGGAACCATGGAAGTTGGAATCGGACATCACGGAGAACCTGGTATCAAAGTAGAACCTTTAAAATCAGCAGACGAGATTGCAGAAGAAATGTTAAATAACATTCTTCCAGATCTTCCATTTGAAAGTGGAAATGAAGTTGTTGTTCTTCTTTCCGGATTAGGTGCTACTCCTGTCATGGAACAGTACATCGTTTACAACAAAGTAGAAGAAATCTTAAAAGAACATAATATTTCTGTATACAAATCCTATGTTGGAAATTATTTTACTTCCCTTGATATGATGGGAATCACTCTGACATTAATGAAACTAGATGATGAACTCAAAGAATGCATTGATATGCCTTGCCAGTCTGTCGGACTGACACAGTTTTAAGGAGGCTTTTATGAATTTTTCAAATAAAGATGGCGGAAAGATCATTTTTGAATTAATTAAAACAATTCAGGATAAAAAAGATTTTTTAAGTGAAGTTGACGGAAAGATCGGTGATGGAGATCATGGAATCAATATGAACAAAGGATTTACCATGACTTATTGCAAAGTAAACGGAAAAGATTATGATATGACAACTGCTTTCTCTGTACTTGGTGATACTTTATTAGAAGACATCGGTGGTTCCATGGGACCTTTGTACGGAGCATTCTTTGATGGTTTATCAGAAGCTTCTGAAGATCACGACGTGATTGATAAAAAAACATTCCAGGAAATGATCCACACTGCTCTCGAAGCAATTCAGGATATCGGAAATGCAAAACGCGGTGATAAAACACTGTTAGATACATTAATCCCTGCCGTAGAAGCATATGATGCTGCTCTTGAAGCTGGAAAAGATTTTAAGGAAGCTTTATCTGAATTAAAATCTGCTGCCGAAGATGGATGGAAATCTACAGAAGATATGGTCGCAAAAATCGGACGTGCAAGCCGTCTTGGCGAAAGAAGCCGTGGTGTACTGGATGCCGGTGCCACAAGCTGTTATTTAATTCTTGAATCACTTGCAACATCTATCCAATCTATATTATAATTAATTATTATCCTAACAATTTGAATTTTGATAGTTGGTCGTTATTTGTTTCACATTAATGACCAACTATCAATTAATTCTTCATACAATTTTTTATTACAGAAAGGGGGTTATATCAATGACAAGCGAAAATGATGTACTTGAAAGTATTGATAAACTTTATGATCAATTATTCTCAAAAGAAAGGCAAATTGCTGATTATATCCGGGCTAACCCTCAAGAAGTTATTATGATGAATGTCTCTCAGCTGGCAAAAGCGAGTAAAACCAGTGAAGCCACTGTTGTCCGCACATGTAAACATCTTGGTTATCAGGGATATTATCAAATGCGTCTTGTCCTCTCCCGTGATATTGGCACAAAATCAAATGATGCCGATCTAAATGAAGAAGGAGATTTCGTTCAACGTATCTTTGAACACAACATACAAAATCTTAGAGCAATCGCCTCCAGACTTTCCAAAAAAGAATTGCTCACTTGTGCTTACAAACTAACTCACGCCACTGCAGTCCATATTCTTGCGATCGGAAACACTACTCCTATTGCCTTAGACTTAAGTTTCAGACTTTCACGCTTTGGTGTTCAGGCTTTCAGCAGTTCAATCTCTGAATATTACCTGAATAATGTTAGTTTGGGAAAAGAAACAGATGTGGTAATCGCCCTCTCTGGATCGGGTACCGCAAAACAAGTATTGCAAGCTGTTGATATTGCAAAAGATATTGGTATGGAGATCATATGCATTACCGCAGATAAAGATTCTCCTCTGGCAAGAATCTCCGACCATGTTCTCTCTAGCTATGAAGAACTCCCTCTTTTTAACGAATCAAAAGAGCCTCTTTCACATCTGGCTTGTATGGCCATTGGCGATGCATTACTTTATGCGATTAAAATTTATTTAATGGATAAAGATACTCATCCAAATTCTAATATCAAAAAACGTACGGATGATATGGAGATGTTTTTATCCTCTACAAAACTTTAATTTTATACAATTTAGCTATTCCCTTAATAAGCAGTATACAAACTCAGAAGTATACTGCTTAATTTTTTATTATATGTTGTCCTATGACAGGACATAATATTTTTAAATCTATTCTATCATTATTCTTGTCCTATGACAAGACTTTTTATACATGGGAGGTTAATATGGCAAGAATAATCGATACTACAGAAAAAAATTTAATTGGACATAAAGTAAAACAGCTCCGCAAAAAACACCATATGAGCCAAAAAGAATTATCTGAAAAACTTGAAACTTATGCTGTATATATTTGCCGCGGTTCCATTTCGAGGATTGAAGATCAATCCAGAACCGTGACTGATATTGAATTGTATGCTATCTCAAAGATTTTGCAGATTTCGATTGAAGAACTATTTGACTAACAAAAAGGACATCATAAAAACAAAGATTCTCTTATCTCTGATTTTATGATGTCCTTTTTCATTCTTCTATATATTTGTGCGCTGAAAGATTGTAATTAACAAATCTCAATCTGACACATCTTCATAGCTTCCAACGCATTCCTATGACTCTCAGGAGTCACTCCTGCACAGCATGAAGAATCAACACTTACCTTCACTTCCGGCAGTGCTGCTTTAATCAGCATTGCATTGGATATCACACAGATATCCGTACATAATCCGATCAGTTCGATTTCAACTTCCTGATCTTCATATGTTTCCTTCAATATCTGTGCCAGTTCCATAGAACCAAAAGTTCCTTTTCTACAGAAATTATGGACTTCTGCTTTCGTCTCTGCGATTGCCTGCATGATTTCGCTGTTTAATGCCCAGCCGTCTTCTCCACAGATACAATGTTTGACTGGAAGATTCTTTCCTTCCTGTGTGGAAAGATAATCTTCCTCATGTGTATCGAGTGTTCCATAGATATCGCCCTCAAAATTACGAATCTTTCCCGCAACAGGTGTTACGATCTCCTGTGCTTCTTTGGTTCCAAGGCTTCCGTCGATGAAGTCATTCTGCATATCGACGACAATTAATATATTTCTCATGAAAGTTTAGCTCCTACCAGCTGGTTTACAAGTTTACCGTCAGCTTTTCCTTTGACTCTTGGCATCAGGTTCTTCATAACTTTTCCTTTATCTTTCATTGTCGGTGCATCAATTCCAAGTTCTGCTAATACAGCATTGATCTCAGCTTCGATCTGTTCTTCACTCATCTGCTCTGGTGCGAACTCTTCTAAGACTGCTAATCTTGCTTTGCATTCATCAATGATATCTGTACGATCAGCAGGGCAAGTATCCATTGTCTCTTTTGTCTGTTTGATCTCTTTTGCGATAATTGTGTTTTCTTCTGCCTCTGTCAGATCTTCTCTCTTATCGATCTGTGCGTTTTTTAATGCACTTAATAACATAGAAAGACTTTCTTTTCTCTCTTTGTCCTTATTCTTCATCGCTGTCATCATTTCTTTGCGGATTACATCAATCATACTCATAGTTTCTTATCCTCCTGTATAAATGTTCTCTTGACATCTATTGTAGCACAAAATACTATCTTCGTTTCACTAATTTTACAACATGACTCAATTATATTTCCCAAGAATGCCGACTTCCTTCCAATTTTCTCTGATACGACAACACCAGATAATCTTCTTTATATTTTCTGATCTCCAGAATATCTGGCTTCGTGATTTCTGGAAAACCTGCTTCTGAAAATACATGAATATATCTCTTCTCACAAGGTTTGTCGTCTTCGATCACTTGTCCTGCATCGATATAGGCACTTTCGATATCCAGACGTTTCCCCTGTCTTGCAGTGATCTTTGTCTGTTCATATACTTCAACATCCTTCGTCATAAACAAAAACAACTTCACTGGATGGACCTGAATGCTTGTCTCTGAAATAATTTCAAGATCACATGGAATATGTTGTCTTATAATATAATTTTTCAAAATACAGAGCTCTTTAAATTCATTCATGTTCGTTGCTTTCAAAATCCCCATGCCACCAAGTTCTGGCATATCTCCAATACTTTTTTCTTCAATGATCATAACTGATCTTCCCATTTCTTTTTGAAAATTTGCCTCTATTGCATGTTTCAGGGTTGCACCTACATATAAAATATCTGTTTTTTTATCTCTTTTTAAAATCGGATAAACTGGAAATTCCATCTGTTCCTGCCAAATAGAATGCATATACTACTACCTCCTAAAAATTGCTCTCGTAATAGTATATGCATAATTCATCTTAATATTGACATTTTCCTACTGTTCTTGGGTATGGAATGACATCTCTGATATTAGCAATTCCTGTTGCGTACATTACCATACGCTCAAATCCAAGACCAAATCCTGCATGTCTTGTGGAACCATATTTGCGAAGATCTAAATAAAAATCATAATCTTCTGGTTTCATACCTAATTCTATGATTCTCTCTTCCAGTTTCGCAAGATCATCTTCTCTCTGGCTTCCCCCGATGATCTCTCCAATAGCTGGCACTAAAAGATCCATGGCTGCAACCGTCTTGTTGTCTTCATTCATCTTCATATAAAATGCTTTGATCTCTTTTGGATAGTCTGTGACAAACACTGGTTTCTTAAAGATCTGCTCTGTCAGATAACGTTCATGCTCTGTCTGAAGATCAATTCCCCAAGATACTTTATATTCGAATTCATCATTGTGTTCTTCTAATAATTTCACTGCTTCTGTATAAGTAACTCTTCCAAAATCAGAAGATACTACATGGTTCAAACGTTCTAATAATCCTTTATCTACGAATTTATTAAAGAACTGTAATTCTTCCTGTGCATGCTCCATCACATAATTGATGATATATTTGATCATCTGCTCTGCAAGGATCATGTTATCCTCAAGATCTGCAAATGCGATCTCTGGCTCGATCATCCAGAATTCTGCTGCATGTCTTGTTGTATTGGAATCTTCAGCTCTGAAAGTTGGTCCAAATGTATAAATATTGCGGAATGCCTGTGCAAAAGTCTCTCCTGCAAGCTGTCCGCTGACGGTTAAGCTGACTGGCTTCTTAAAGAAATCCTGTTCATAATCAACTTTTCCTTCTTCAGCGATCTTGTTAAGATCCATCGTTGTTACCTGGAACATCTCTCCAGCACCTTCACAGTCCTGTCCTGTGATCAATGGTGTATGCACGTATACAAAATCACGTTCCTGAAAGAATTTATGGATCGCATATGCAATCTGAGAACGAACTCTGAATACTGCCTGAAACGTATTCGTTCTTGGTCTTAAATGAGAGATAGATCTTAAATATTCTAATGTATGACGTTTTTTCTGTAATGGATAATCGGATGGGCATTCTCCCTCGACTTCTACACTCTTTGCATGAATCTCAAATGGCTGTTTCGCATCTGGTGTCACGATCACAGTTCCATTAACGATCACAGCTGTTCCAACATTTAATTTGCTGACCGTATCAAAGTTGTCCATCTCCTGATCATATACAACCTGAATCGGTTCAAAAAATGTACCATCATTAATAACCAGAAATCCGAATTTCTTTGATCCACGATTGCTTTTTACCCAGCCGCAAATCTCTACTTCTTTCTGATCATATTCTTTGTAATTTCGAAATAATGTTCTTCCTGTCATCATTTCCATGTTATCTTTGTCCTCCGTTTTTCACTTAGAATTCAAATAAATTCAGCCCGATTTCTTCATCAAACTTGCGGTCAACTGTGCCTTCGATCTCGGTTAATACAAGTTCTCCGGTTCCGCTGATCACTGCTTCTGTCAGATGACCTCCATAGACATTCCCTGCTTCATCCGCAACACTGATATGGAAGTGTGTATAAGTTTCCCCATTCATAGTATTGATATTCCCACCAATGGAAACGATCTCAAGATCACCTTCCCATGTATGGCCTTTGAATACTTTTTCCTTTGTATCAAAAACACCAGCTGTTACTTTGCCTGCTGCCCCGATTCCTGTTAAGTATGCAAGTTTGATATTTTCTTTTTGGGCGACCTCTTTTAATTTTGCACAGATTTCTTCGCCTTTGTCAATTCTTATTACGTATTGATTGTTGAATTTTTTGTATTCCATGTTCATTACCTCCTTTTGGCTCTTATAATCCTGCATATATTTTACCGCACGTGCTATTTCTTTTCTAGGTGTTTTCATAGATTTCTTAGTGACATCCTCTCCCACCTATAGGACGCCACTGAAAAAAGATAAAACCATTTAATAATATATATCTTGTAAAAAAATGGATGCCTCCTTCTAAGAAAACATCCATCTTTTCAATCTCTATTTTATTTTCGTTTATCTAATACTACCATGGAATGACTACAAATAATCCTCCTGCGAGCAGTGCTCCAATGATCGGTCCTACAACAGGAATCCATGCATATCCAAAGTTAGAATCCCCTTTTCCTGGGATTGGAAGAACTGCATGTGCAAGTCTTGGTCCTAAATCTCTGGCTGGATTGATCGCATATCCTGTCAATCCTCCAAGTGACATACCAATGGAAACGATAATTGCAAATACAAAGAAATAATTAAGTCCCATAGAACTTGCATTTTCTACATTTCCGATTCCTAAGATTGCAAAGACTAAAACAAAAGTTCCAATGATCTCACTTAACAGGTTTAATCCTGTATTCGCAATAGAAGGTCCTGTACAAAATACTCCTAATTTTATTCCCTGATCTTTGGTTGCCTCAAACTGCCCTGCAAATAAAACATAAACAAGGACTGCTCCTACAAATGCTCCTGCAAACTGAGCGATCACATATCCTGGCACCATAGACCAAGAGAAATTGCCAATAGCCGCAAGTGCGATCGTTAATGCCGGGTTAAAATGAGCTCCAGATGAAGATCCAAAAATAAATGCTGGTACAAGCACCGCAAGTCCCCATGCAAATGTGATCTGCACTGCTCCTGCACCTTTCATTCCTGATCTGTCAAGGTTTACATTTGCTACAACTCCATCACCAAGTAAGATTAAGAGCATTGTTCCGATAAATTCTGAAATATAAGGTAACATAGTCTTTCCCTCTTTTCTTTTTAATTTTTCATGATATATCTAATTTTTAGCCCATCCGAAAGAATATTTTACTGCCTTTTCCCATCCAGCTAATTTTTCTTCTCTTTCTGCTTCCTGCATTTCTGGATGGAATTCACGGTCAATATTCCAGTTGTTGATAACGTCATTTTTATCTTTCCAGTATCCAACGGCAAGTCCTGCAAGATAAGCTGCTCCCATTGCAGTTGTCTCAACACATCTTGGACGACGTACTTCTGTATTAAGAATATCTGACTGGAACTGCATTAAGAAGTTGTTTGCACTTGCTCCACCATCAACTTTTAATGCACTTAATTTGATTCCGCTATCTGCTTCCATTGCTTTTAACACATCATATGTCTGATATGCCAGAGATTCTAATGTCGCACGAATCACATGATATTTATTGACACCTCTTGTGATACCAACGATTGTTCCTCGTGCATACTGATCCCAGTGTGGCGCACCAAGTCCTGTAAATGCAGGAACTACATAACAGCCATTTGTATCTTTTACTTTTGAAGCCATATATTCAGAATCTGGTGATGAATCTACCAGTCTCATCTCGTCTCTTAACCACTGGATTGCAGCTCCTGCAACAAAAATAGACCCTTCTAATGCATAATTAACTTCTCCATCTAAGCCCCATGCAATGGTTGTGATCAGTCCATTATCAGAAAATACTGGTTTTGTTCCTGTATTCATTAACAGAAATGCCCCTGTTCCATATGTATTTTTGGCCTCCCCTGCTGTAAAGCATGTCTGACCAAACAATGCTGCCTGCTGATCTCCTGCTGCTCCTCCGATTGGAATTTCTTTTCCAAAATAACTTTCGTCTGCCATTCCATAAACTTCACTGGATGGTCTTGCCTGTGGAAGCATTGATTTTGGAATTCCAAGTTCTTCAAGGATTTCATCATCCCATTCGAGAGTATTAATATTAAATAGCATAGTTCTTGCAGCATTTGAATAATCTGTAACATGAACTCTTCCTTTTGTCAGTTTCCAGATCAGCCATGTTTCTACTGTTCCAAATAAAAGATCTCCTGCCTCTGCTTTTTCACGTGCTCCTGGTATGTTGTCAAGAATCCATTTTACTTTTGTTCCACTAAAATAAGCATCGATCATTAATCCTGTTTTTTGTCGGAATTTCTCTGTCAGACCTTTTTCTTTTAGCTGATCACAATACTCAGATGTTCTTCGGCACTGCCAGACAATTGCATGATACACAGGTTCTCCTGTATTCTTATCCCAGATGATCGTTGTCTCTCTCTGGTTTGTAATTCCGATGGCTGCAACCTGATCTGGTGTAATATTTAACTTGTTCATTGCTTCTACTGCTACTCCAAGCATGGAAGACCAGATCTCATCCGCATCATGCTCCACCCATCCAGGATGAGGAAAATACTGTGTAAATTCCTTCTGTGCAACACTGCAGATCACACCTTGTTCATTAAATAAGATACAGCGGTTACTTGTTGTCCCTGCGTCCAGTGCCATAATGTATTTTTTCATAATAACTACCTCCTATGACTCTTTTATTATATGTTCATATTACATTATGCATAATTTTGTGTCTATTATTTATCTTTTTTTGTGCATTTTTTTAAATTTAAAAGGTCGAAAAAACCCTCTTTTTTCACTAAATTTTGTTCAAAAAGAGAGTATTTTCGTGAATTTCTAATTTTTTATTTTATTATTCTACAACAGTCGTAAATTTTTCCCAAGGAATATCAACTTCTGCGCCTTCATTGATGATCGCATCTACATGCATTAACAATGGGAAGTCATCTAAAGATACAACGCCTCTTTCTGCCAGTTTACGTACGGCACGAGCTGTTCTTGTTGCAATAACGATAGACTCTAAAGTTACACCCTGTAATTCTTCCATTGCCTGATCAAATGTCAGTCCACGTCCTAATAATGTACCAATCTTACGAGTTCTTCCACCGAAGACTGTTACATATAAGTCACCAGCTCCGTGAATGATGTTTTCTGGTCCACCATGAATCAGTTCTAACAGATGGATCATTTCTTTGACACCCTGTCCAAACAATGCTGCCTGAGAATTATAATGTACTGCTCCGATCTCTCCATCTCTCTTCTCTGCTAAACCAACTGCAAGAGACACACCTAATGCATAAGCATTCTTCATGGCTACGGCACACTCAACACCTACAACATCTGTAGAAAGACTGATGTGATAGTAATCTGTTGTTAATAAAGATTTGATGAATTTTAATGTTTCCATGTCTTTTCCACAGAAAGCTACATGGCTGTCATCATGGTCTGCTAATTCATAACTTGTACATGGTCCACCGATGGCGTTAAAGTTAATATGTTTTCCTTCTGGCTGTCTCTGTTCGAAGATATGTGGATAAGGAACTAAAGTTCCGTCATCTAAATCTACCATACCTTTTGTTACTGTTAATAAAGGTACATCTTCTGGTAATACTGGAAGGATTTCGTCACAGAACCAGTCAAGTCCGAAACTGCTTACTCCACCTAAGATTAAGTCTGCTCCTTCTAATGCTTCTTCTAATTCTTCGATCTGATAATATTTGATCCCATCATGAAGAGTTCTCTTTAATGTGATATGGAAATTATCCTTCTTTAATCCATCAATGATATCTCTGTCTAAAGGTGATCCTACCAGACGTACCTCGTGTCCATTTTCGAATGCTGGGAATGTGATCGCAGAGTTCATCTGACCTGCACAAACAAATGTAATAACGCTCATTTGTTATCCTCCTGAAATTTAAATATTTTACTTAATCATTTTATTTATTCTGCTACTTTTTTGCAAGCTACAACGTCAACTCCTAGTCCTAATACGTTAGGGATCACTACATCCCCGATCGCTACAGGAGCTTTCATTGTTACTTTATCTAATTCTTTCATGATATCATAGATTTTACCCTTTGGAATATCACTTGCGGTTTTGACTGGAACTCTTCTTGCAGTCTTTGCTTCTACTCTGACTGTAGAAGTGATCACTCGTGTTGGATTTACCAGTTCTTTTTCTCCGTAAGCGGCTCCTCTTGGGCATCCATTTCCAGTAACCTTATATCCATTTTCTTCATCAACTTTTAAATGACATCCTTTTGGACATACGATACAAATTAAATCTGTCATCTTTATGCACCTACCTTTTCTACAGATACTGTAATCTCACCATTTTCTACTTTATCTAAAAATGCTTTCGGAATAACGATCTTTTCCATTTCTCCTGGTGCCATGTGTTCTCTCTTAAAGGAAGCAAGTTCCTCACCATTTGATCTTACTTTGATCGCTACATCTGTAAATACGTTTCTTGCACGGAACATAACTTCAACTTTCTTGTCTACATTAGATGGACGTACTTTCTGTGGCACGATTCCGTTGACCCCATCTCCATTTTTGATATCGATGCATGTCTGATCTTTTGTTTCTCCATTTTTTACGTATTCTGCAGCACTCTTTCCTGCCTTCTGGCTTTCTGCTGTAACAAAGTCTACTAGGTCATGAACATGAACGACATTTCCACTTGCGAAGATTCCTTCTGCTGAAGTTTCCATGTTTTCATATACAACTGGTCCACTTGTGGCTGGATCCATTGTAATTCCTGCAGATCTTGTTAATTCATTTTCTGGGATCAATCCAACAGATAATAATACAGTATCTACATCAAATTCCATCTCTGTTCCTGGAATTGGTTGATTCTTTTCATCAACTTTTGATACGATAACTTTCTCAACTCGTTTATCACCCTGAATATCTGTGATCGTATGTGATAAATACAGTGGAATATCATAATCATTTAAGCACTGTACGATGTTACGGTTTAATCCGTTAGAATATGGACAAAGCTCTACACATCCAACTACTTTTGCACCCTCTAAACTCATGCGTCTTGCCATGATCAGTCCGATATCTCCGGATCCTAAGATCAGTACTTTCTTACCTACCATATATCCTTCGATATTCACATATCTCTGTGCTGCACCTGCTGTAAACACTCCAGCCGGACGATCACCAGGGATCGCGATGGCTCCTCTTGTTCTTTCACGGCATCCCATATTTAAGATAATGGATTTACCTTCAAGTTTCATATAACCATTTTTCTTATTCATGGCATGTACACATTTTTCTGTTTCATCTACGTCAAGAACCATCGTATCAAGCATCACTTCGATATTTGTTTCATTTAACATATCAATGAATTTACCTGCATATTCAGGTCCTGTTAATTCTTCTTTGAAATAATGGAGTCCAAATCCATTATGAATACACTGATTTAAGATTCCTCCAAGTTCCTGATCACGTTCTACAACCAGAACTTTTTCGGCACCATTTTTACTTGCTTCCACTGCTGCTGCCAGTCCTGCAGGTCCTCCACCTACAACGATTACATCATACTTCATTATTTGGCACCTCCATCTTTTGTTTCTCCTGTGATAATGTTTGTTCCCAAACGATCCTGTGGAATATCTGCTAATGGTTTATTCAGCTCTCTTGCGATGATCTCCTGAACTCTTGGTCCACAGAAACCACCCTGGCATCTTCCCATACCTGCATTACATCTTCTCTTGACCGCATCAATGGATGTTGCTGGAATTGGACGATGCACTGCGTTGATGATCTCACCTTCTGTGATCGTTTCACAACGGCAGATGATCTTTCCGAATGCTGGATTCTTTTCTACTAATTTTTCTCTGTCTTCATGACTTAAATGTTTGAAGCGATCGATATGTCTTTCATCTACGATATCTTCTTTTGCTTCTAATGTAAGTCCTGAATTTTCAAGCATCTTTAAAATATCTGGTGCAATTGCACATGCGGATGATAATCCCGGTGACTGCATTCCTGCGATATTAATAAACCCTTTGTTGTTTTTATCTTCATAAATATGGAAGTCATGATCTGCTGTTCTTGCTCTGACTCCAGCAAAATTTCTAATAGACTCTCTAAAATTAATTCCTGGTACAGATTTTAATGCTGTATTTCTCACAAAATCAAGTCCCTGTTTTGTTGTTGATACATCATTCGCTGCACTTGGCTGTGAATCTGGTCCAACGATCAGGTTTCCATGAACCGTTGGAGCAACTAAAACTCCTTTTCCTTTTTCATTTGGACATTGGAAGATTACATGATTGACCAGATTTCCCTGGCTCTTATCCATTAGGTAATATTCTCCTTTATTTGGTGTGATCTCAAATGTTTTTTCATTACACATCTCATTAACTTTGTCTGCGAAAACACCTGCTGCATTGCAAATGTATTTTGCTTCGATCACTCCGTTGTTTGTTTCTATCTTATATGTATCATTTTCTTTTTCGATTCCGGAAACTTCTGTATTAAGTTTCACTTCAACTCCATTTAATACTGCTGTTTCTGCAAGTGCCAGGGCCAATTCCCATGGACTTACGATTCCTACATTTGGAGAACTTAAAGCCGCAACGGCTTTGTCTGAAAGATTTGGTTCTTCTTTTAGAAGTTTTTCTTTATCCCAGATTTCCATATCAGGAACTCCGTTTGTGATACCTCTTTGTTTTAATTCTTCCAGTGTTTTCTTTTCTTCTTCACTGAATGCAACTACCAATGCTCCGATCTGTTTGTAAGGTACATCCAGTTTCTCACATAATTCTTTTGTATAGACATTTCCTTTGATATTGTACTCTGCCATCTTTGTTCCAGGCTTTGGATCATATCCTCCATGGATGATCGCGCTGTTTGCTTTTGTTGTTCCTACAGAAACATCATTTTCCTTTTCAACGATTACAGCTTTCACATTATATTTTCCAAGTTCGTAGGCGATAGCGCAGCCTGTGATCCCTGCACCGATAATTGCTACATCATACACTGTTATTCCCTCCTGTTTTTCACTTGCTTTTGTTGCTTTCTGACTCTATCTAACCACAATTTTTTTTGCCTGTCAAACCCGTCAAACGCCCATTTTATGCGGTTTTCAGAGTTTTTCTATTAATCATTTTATTTGATTAACAAATGATTTCTTTCAAGGTTTTTGGATTATTTTTCTTAAAGTACGTATTCACTTGTTTTTTGTATTAATCAATTGTATAATATTAATAATCGCTAGCTTATTTTGATTAGTAATTCGAATTAATCAAAATAATTTTTGATTTATCTATTGCAAATGAAATGTATAGAAAAGAGGGTACTATTTATGGGAAAGCGAAACAAAGTAACAACAAGAGATATTGCTGAATACACTGGTGTATCACAGTCTACTGTCTCTATGATCTTAAGCAACAAACCACATGTGTCTTTTTCTAAAGAAACAATCGATAAAGTAAGACAAGGTGCAAAAGAACTTGGTTACAAGAAGCCTGTTGCTGGTGTAAAAAAGAAAGAACAGGCACTTGCTAAGAGTATCATCGTTATTTGTCCACTTCTTTCGAATGGTTATTATTCCATGATCATTCATTCGATCACAGAACGTGCCAAAGATTATGGTTATACCGTATTTACTGTCAGTACATTGAGGGACGTCTCTCAAGAAGAACTCTATTTAAACCTTTTATCTGGGTTTGAACTTGCAGGCGTTATTTCTTTATATCCACCAACAAAGATTGCACAGGCAAATGCATTATCTAAGCAAGTCCCTGTTGTTTCCATCGGTGATAAACCAGATGCATGCCGTTTTGATGCAGTTGAACTTGACAGTAAAAAGCCTGGATATATTATTGCTGAACATCTTCTCTCTCTTGGACATAAGCATATTACTTATATCTGTACACCGATCCGCCCAAAAGAGATTGGCCGGATCCATCGTCTTGCTGGGCTGCGTTCTTGTTTTAAAGATCATGGTCTTGATCCAGAATGGGTGGAGGTAAAATCTCCTACGATTGCTGCTTACGGAAGATATTCTGCGGATAATTCTGAATATCAAAACGGATATGATATGGCTTCTCAAGCTTTAGATGAACATACTTCTTCCACTGCTTTTGTGGGGAATAATGATATGACGGCTTTTGGTATCATGGCTGCGATCTCTGATCATGGATTCCGTGTTCCTCATGATTACTCTGTCTGTGGATTTGACAACATTCCTTTATCTTCCATGCCTCAGATTGCTTTAACTACGATCGAACATGCTTCTTTGGCAAAAGGTCGTGAAGCTGTGGATATTATATATAAGAAGAACACGCAGAAAAATATCTCTGCCAAACATCATTATATTATGCGAATGGAATATGAACCTGAACTGATTGTTCGTAATTCTACTGGGAAATGCAAAATAACAAACAAAACAAAAGAATGTCACAACATCTCCTGAAAAATATGACATTAGTATGCATTGATTTTCATACACTCTGTACGTTATCATATAACCATGATAAACGTTTATGAGTAACAAATAAGGAGGGCGCATGGCCAGCAAACTTCTAAGTAATGAATTCCAGAAACACATTTGTCTGGATTATGAATGTACTACAATTGAAGAAGCAATCCACAAAGCAGGTGATCTCTTAGTTCAAGTCGGATGTGTAAAACCACCCTACATTAATGGTATGATCCGGCGAGAACAAGAAACTTCCACTGATATCGGATTGGGGGTTATGATCCCCCATGGCACAGAAGACACTCTGAATTTTGTTTTAAAACCGGGAATCAGTATTGTTCAGATCCCACATGGAGTTTCTTATCATGGAAATACCATACATCTGGTGATCGGCATCTCAAGCCGTGAGGAAGATTCTCTGCAGGAGCTGATGCAGATTACTGATATTTTATTAAAACCTGAAAAATGCCATCAATTTTTAAATGCTTCTTCAAAACAGGAATTCATTGATATGATCAATCAGAATTATGTAGAAGAAGGAGAGTTGTAAAAATGAAAGAAAAAACTAGTATTTCACAAAAACTCCAGAAATTTGGTTCCGTTCTTGCAGGAATGGTTATTCCAAATATCGGAGCGTTTATCGGATTTGGTTTAATTACCGCATTCTTTTTGGAAACAGGATGGACTCCAAATGCAAAACTTGCAAAACTGATCAGTCCAATCTTAAATTACTTACTTCCAATCTTAATTGGACATACTGGTGGTAAAATGTTTGGTGGCGATCGTGGTGGAGTTATCGGTGCTCTCGTTACCATGGGTGCGATCGTAGCCGTTGACGGAACTCCAATGTTCTTAGCTGCCATGATCTTAGGACCTGTTGCCGGTGTTTGCATTAAGAAATTTGACCAGGCAGTGGATGGAAAAATCCCTTCTGGATTCGAAATGATCGTAAATAACTTCTCACTTGGTATTATCGGTGCTATCCTTTGCTGTTTCGCAATGTTAGTATTCGGACCAGTTATGGAAACTGTAACTACTGTATTAACAAATGGTGTAAACTGGATTGTAGCACATAATGCATTACCGTTATCCGCAATCTTTGTTGAGCCAGCCAAAGTATTATTCTTAAATAACGCATTAGACCATGGTATCTTCGGACCAATTGGTTATGAACAGGTGAAGACTTTAGGACATTCTGCATTATTCCTATTAGTACCAAACCCTGGTGCTGGTCTTGGATTATTATTAGCTTATTGGTTCTTCGGAAAAGGAGAAATGAAAGAAGCTGCTCCTGGAATGATCTTGATCCACTTCTTCGGTGGTATCCATGAAGTTTACTTCCCATATGTATTAGCAAACCCATTAACGATCATTGGTATGATCGCTGGTGGTATCGTTGGAACAGGAACACTTACATTCTTAAATGTTGGTACTGTTGCCACACCATCTCCTGGTAGTATCTTCTCTGTCGTAGCTCTTTCACCTAAGAACTGTATGTTCGGAGTTTTATTAAGCGTCGTATTATCATGTGTTGTATCATTCTTATTAAATGCTATTTTCGTAAAACGTATGGTAGCAAAAGGTGGAGATACATCTCTCGGAGAATCTGTAGTACCAAAAGAAGCAATGGGATCTTCTGCTAGTTCAAATGAATCTACTGCAATAACAAATGACAGCAGTCTTGGAGTTGCCGGAGTAGATATCAAAAATATTAAGAAAATCGTTGTTGCATGTGATGCTGGAATGGGATCTTCTGCAATGTCTGCAGCAGCATTAAAGAAAAAAGTAAAAGCCGCAGATCTTCCAATCGAAGTTATCAATACAGCAATCTCAAAGATTCCTGATGATGCTGACCTTATCATCACTCATGTAGAATTAACTGGAACAGCCAAAGCTGCCCAGCCTAATAAGCAACATTTATCTATTTCAAATTACTTAAAAGCTCCTGAGTATGATCAGTTAGTTGAAAGATTTAAAAATGAATTATAATTAAATAATCAATAAACACATTATCAAAGGCTAAGGACTTATCTCCTTAGTCTTTGATGCTATCACAATACAAAGATATGACTATAGAAAGGAATTTTTATGAAAGCTGTTATGTATGGTGCTGGAAGCATTGGCCGTGGCTTTATTGGCGCATTATTCTCTGAAATCGGCTATGAAGTCGTTTTTATCGATGTAAACGATGACGTGATCCATCTGATCAACAAAGAGAAAACTTATCCTCAGATTATTATGAACGAGGAACAACCTGTTCACTGGATCAAAAATATCCGTGCTGTGGATGGAAAAGACCCTGAAGCTGTCAGCAATGAAATCGCTGACGCTGATATTATGGCAACTGCTTTAGGTGCTGCAGTCCTTGAGAAAGTGGCTCCTGTCATTGCCCAAGGACTTTTAAAGCGTTGGGAGAAAGAATCTTCGAATACTCTGGACATCTTAATCTGTGAGAATTTGATGGATGCTGATATACTGTTACGAGACTATTTATTAAAAGCTCTTCCAGAAGATAAACATGCTCTGTTTGAGAAAAATGTTGGTCTTGTAGAAACTTCCATCGGAAGGATGGTTCCACCTGCAGATCCTGATCTGATTCCAGAAGATGAACATCCATTGGCTGTTCGTGTAGAACCTTATGATTTCCTTCCAGTTGATAAAGCTGCTTTCAAAGGGATGATTCCTGAATATAAGAAGATCATTCCTTATGAACCTTTCCATTACTATCTGGAACGTAAATTATATGTTCACAACATGGCCCATGTTACAACGGCCTTTTTAGGACAATATTTAAATAAAACCTATATTCATGAGGCTGCCCATGATATTTATATTCAGTCTATCGTACGTGGCTGTATGACAGAAAGCTGTATGATGCTTTCAGAGAAATATCAGGTACCTTTCTCAAAGTTAAATGCGCATATAAATGATTTACTGCATCGTTTTAAAAATTCTTATTTAAGAGACACCGTTACTCGCGTTGCACGTGATCCTATGAGAAAACTTCAGCCTTCAGATCGTCTGATCGGTGCTGCAAGAAGTTGTGAAGCACTGCATATTACCCCAGTATATCTTTCATTTGCAATCGCACTTGCACTTTCATTTATGGAAGGAGAAGATGCTTTAAATCTTATGGAAACTGTCTGTAAGATCAAGAAAGAAGAACCTATTGCCAAACACATTATTTATTTTTATAATAAGATTAAAAATAAAAATATTTCTCTGGATCAATTATATACAATAATTGATAATCTTCAATCTGATATCCAGGGTGAAACTATTTAGAAAGAAAAGGTGAGTTATGCTGATCTCAGATCGTTCAAAAGAAATCATTGAAAATTTAATGAATGCAAATGGTCCGTTAACCGTATCGGCTCTCTCTAAGAAGCTTGGTGTTACTGAACGCACCATTTATCGACAGATTCCTGAAGTTACCGAGATCATAGAATCATATGATCTTACTTTAGATAATTCTTCTGGAAACGGTTTTATGATCTTTGGATCGCTCTATAATCTTAAACGATTAAACAGTGCTTTTGAAGAAGTCAAAACAGAACAAAATTATTCCAACAAAGAGCGTGTTGACATCATTCTTTTGACTTTATTAAACGAAGATGATTATATCAAAACTCAAGCTCTTGCAATTGATCTAAATACTTCTTCTCAGACAATTCGAAATGATTATCAGTCTATGAAAGAAAAACTTCAGGGACATAATGTTCAATTTGAAACCAAGAAAAGTGAAGGAGTCCGATTAACTGGCCATGAAATTCCAAAAAGGCATTTATTTGTAAATGTCTTACTTCAAAATATTGCCCCCGATAACTTTTTTGACTGGCTGAAAGACAACAATTATCGACCAAACCATTTTATTGATCTTTTAAAGAATTTTGACTACGAAGAACCTTTAAAAGTTCTTTATCAGAAAATACAAAACGTTATTCGTAAAAGGCATCTAAATATTTCAGATAAAGAACTTCAGGAATTTCTTGTCTTGATCGCTATTTTTATTAAACGACATTCCTATATAAATGATCAAGAGGATATCTTAAAACTAACGATCCAAGACTCAAATACAGATTATGAAGATCATTTTCGTCAAGATATCCTCAAAATTCTTGAAGTTGATTTTAAAATTCAGCTTTACGATAATGAACGGGATTATTTTCATTGGATGATCCATCTATACGTTGGACGTTCACACTATGAATTGAATCAACAGATTTCTGCTTTTCAGAATCTTGATCATATCAGCAGCCTGATCAATGAAATTGAAAAGAAATTTCATTTTCCATTTAGCGAAGACAAGAATCTTGCGGAAAATCTTCTATTACATATTAATATGGCAATGGACCGGATTCAAAGTGGTATTACCGTAACAAATCCAATGTTAGAAGATATTTATCAGTCTGATCCAAAACTTTATGAAATCGTGAAAGAAAGCTTTCGTAATATCTTCCAACCTATAAAAATCCCTGAAGATGAAATAGGTTATATTGTTATTTATTTTATTGCATCTATGGATTATCTAAGCAAGAATTCGATTTCCGTTTTGGTCGTATGTTCTACCGGAATCGGTTCTTCCAAGATGCTGCGAAGCCGTCTGGAACGAGAATTTTCTGAAATTGATGTTAAAAAGATCATTTCTTTACATAAATTGCATGATGAAGATTTAAAACAATATGATTTTATTATCTCTACCGTCCCTTTGGATCTGGATGAAAGTAAATATTTGTGCGTTTCTCCTCTTTTAAATGATGGAGAAAAAGAAAAAGTACGAAAACAAATTGATATCTTAAATAAAAGATAAAGAAATAGTACACTAAATTTCTATTAAACGGAAATCTGGTGTACTATTTCTTTTTTATACCTAAGATTTTTACAAAAAGAAAAAGACCTTAGATATTCTCTAAAGTCTTTCTTAGTTGCGGGAGCCGGATTTGAACCAACGACCTTCGGGTTATGAGCCCGACGAGCTACCAGACTGCTCCATCCCGCGATATTAAATTACAAAAGAAACACTAAAATTAGTGCTTCTAAAAGGCGTCGACCAGATTTGAACTGGTGATCAGGGAGTTGCAGTCCCATGCCTTACCACTTGGCTACGACGCCATATTAAATTATATGCTCTTTCCGTAAAAAGATGACTCCAACGGGATTTGAACCCGTGTTACCGCCGTGAAAGGGCGGTGTCTTAA